>ERZ779866.1429-NODE-1429-length-24156-cov-5.547903_pt1 | contig 24156 bp, 24 predicted proteins | sample MGYA00511248_ERZ779866 | MGnify/ENA primary metagenome ERZ779866 (study PRJEB29588, sample SAMEA2155758) | human gut metagenome | biome: human gut; feature: human-associated habitat; material: faeces | place: Denmark | collected 2008/2010 ... | reverse complement strand
TTTCCCATAAAAAATATGCACCTCCATAAGTGTCTAACTTTTGGGGTGCATATCACAAAACTAAGGCGGTGTTCTTTTATTATTCGCTGGCTTTAAAATTATATATCGGCTTTATTATTTTATCAACTGTCACCGTATCACCTATGTTTTTAAGAATTTCATCCATAGGTTTATATACAAAAGGTGCTTCGTCCAAAGTTTCCCTTGAAATACATGAGGTAAATATTCCGTCCATGGATTTCTTAAACTGGGAAAGTGTAAAATTGTCCGCTACTTCCTTGCGGCTCATAATTCTGCCTGCACCGTGTGGAGCTGAACAGTTCCAATCGCTGTTTCCCAGTCCCGTACAGATAAGGCTTCCGTCACGCATATTCATTGGAATTAAAAGCTTCTCTCCCCTTTGTGAGGAAACCGCTCCCTTTCGCAAAACCATATTTTCAATATCTATATAGTTGTGAACAGTTGAAAAGCTTCCCTCCTCGTGAAGCTTCATTCCCTTTAAAATAATCTCTTTTATTATTCCTCTGTTAACCTGAGCATATCTCTGCATTATTTCCATATCATGGAGATAATTTTCCATATCCCAGCCTGAAAGATAAGCAAGCTCATAGGGAATATCACTTTGATTTCTTCCCCCAAGGGACTCGAATGCCTTTTCCTGATAGAATTCAGCAACTCTAAGGCCTAAATTGCGGCTTCCTGTGTGGATAACGAGATAAAGGTCATCGCCCTCTTTATCAACTTCAATAAAATGGTTGCCACCTCCCAGAGTTCCTATGCTTTCTCTTGCCCTTTTGTCCCCTATTTTTTCAAGGCATTTAAGCTCTGTTATATCAACAAGCTCATGTCCGCTGTGGGGAGTTGCTCTGACACTTTTTCCACTGGGAATTTCCTTTTTTATAAGACTGTCAAGCTTAGGAAGCTCTATCCTCTTTTCTTTAAGCTTAACAGTCAGCATTCCGCATCCTATATCCACTCCAACCATATTTGGTACAACAAAATTTTCTATTGTCATGGTTGTGCCTATGGTGCAGCCTTTTCCCGCATGTACGTCCGGCATAATTCTTATTTTGCTGTCGCTGAAAATCTCCATATCACATACAGCTTTAAGCTGACCTTCCGCAGTGATTTCCAAATTATCTGTAAAAACTTTTGCTGTGTTATATTTTCCTTTTACTTCTATCATAAATTACCTCTTTAACTAATAATAGCTGTTCATATCTTCAAAAATCTGATAAACAAGGTCTTTTTCCGTAAATGTAACAGATAGCTTTTCCTCCGACAAACATTCAAGAGTATAGCGAAGCTTTTCTACTTCACTGCCGCTATAGCTGCCCGGTTTAAAATAAGCCAAGGTGACATGAGGTGTAAAGGGATAGCTAAGACTGTACGCCTCATCAACTTTTCTATAAATATCTGTCAAAATGTCCCAGTCCCTTTGGGTGCAAGGTTCAAGTCCCAAAACAATGCTGGTATTTACCATATTAAAAGCCCATGTTGACTGCAAGTTTATTTTAAAAGGCTTTTTTCTTAGGTCAGATAAAATATTTTGGATTTTGTCACCCAGCTTCTTCATATCCTCCTGTGACACTTCCTCAGGCAAACCGTTCATAAGGTCGTGAAGCGTCATGTGCAGAGTATTTTCTCTAAGCTTTTCTGACAGCATTCTATGACTCATGGTGTAAAGAACCTGCTGAAAATAAATCACCCTGTCTTTAAAACCATTATTATCATTTAGAAGAAAAACAGTTGTGTTTCCTATAAATTTTTTCATTTTTCCGTTTTCATCGACTTTTTTGCATAGCCCTCCTGCTGTATTGAAAGAACCGAAATCATTGAGATATATGCTGTTGCTTTCAAAACCGTAAACTCTGTTTTTAAATTCTTCTAATGTTTCACGCTTTTTATTTTCAGACATAGTCTTTCACCCCTTAATAATCAATTTTTTACAGTATATCATATTTAATTAAAATGTCAATAAAAAACAAAACAATATATCATTATTATATTTTATTTAGTGGTATTTTATGGAATAAATTCCATATTCCTATTGACAAGATAGGTTTATCAAGATATAATCATATTAACCTATAAGAAAGGTATGATTATATGCTCAAGCTGTTTTCTAAGCTTTTAAGAAAAAATTATCGTTTCGGACGAATGTGCCGCTGTTGACAGACAGAAAATAACATGCAGACGAAAGGATTTTATATGAAAAAGAATTATAAATTTGAAACTATACAGATACACGCAGGACAGGAAAATCCGGACCCAGCAACAGATGCAAGAGCTGTTCCTATTTACGCTACGACAGCATATGTCTTTAAGGATTCTGCCCAAGCCGCAGGACGTTTTAACCTAAGCGAAGGCGGAAACATCTACACAAGACTTATGAACCCAACCTCTTCTGTTTTTGAAGAGAGAATTGCCGCACTTGAGGGCGGCGCCGCAGCTTTGGCAACAGCTTCAGGTTCAGCGGCTATCACCTATGCAGTGCAAAATATAGCTGTGGCAGGCGACCACATTGTTGCATCAATGAATTTGTACGGAGGTACGTACAATCTTTTTGCAAATACTCTCCGTGATCAGGGTTTGGAAACCACTTTTGTAGACCCCAGCGAGCCTGAAAATTTTGAAAAAGCAATAAAGGAAAACACGAAGCTTATCTATGCTGAAACTCTTGGAAATCCAAATTCAAATGTAATCGACCTTGAGGCTATTTCAGCTATTGCCCACAAGCACGGCATACCTTTTATTGTAGACAGCACCTTTACAACGCCTTATCTTTTAAGACCTATTGAACATGGGGCAGATATTGTGGTTCATTCAGCCACAAAATTTATAGGCGGTCACGGAACTGTTATGGGCGGAGTTATAATAGATTCGGGAAAATTTGACTGGACACAAAACGACAAGTTCCCGGGAATTACAAAGCCCAATCCTTCCTATCACGGAACGGTTTTCTCGGAAATCTGCGGAAATCTCGCCTATATTGTAAAGCTGAGAACAACACTCATGAGAGATCAGGGAGCGGCAATCTCACCTTTTAACTCTTTCCTTTTATTGCAGGGACTTGAAACTCTTTCTTTGAGAGTTGAACGCCATGTTCAGAACGCATTAAAGGTTGTGGAATTTCTCAATAGTCATCCGCAGGTGGAAAAGGTTAACCACCCTTCCCTTGCAAAGGGCAGAGAAAAGGAGCTTTACAACAGATATTTCCCAAATGGAGCCGCTTCTATATTTACATTTGAAATAAAAGGCGACGGAGAAAAAGCGAAAAAGTTTACAGAAAGCCTTGAGCTTTTCTCATTGCTTGCAAACATTGCAGATTTAAAAAGTCTTGTCATTCATCCTGCCTCAACAACTCATTCCCAGCTTTCACAGGAAGAGCTGCTAGCTTCAGGAATAAAACCAAACACAATACGTCTGTCAATCGGCACTGAACACATTGACGATATCTTGGCAGACCTTGAAAACGGTTTTAACGCCGTAAAATAGATACCGAATAAAAGGAGGTACAAAAATGAAAGTATACGCAGACAATGCGGCTACAACAAAGATGAGTCCCATTGCTATTAAAACAATGGTTAAATATATAGAAAATGTATACGGAAACCCCTCAAGCCTACATTCTGTAGGTCAGGAGGCTGCCGAAGCTTTATCTCAGGCGAGAGAAACTATTGCAAAATATCTCGGCTGTTCACCAAAAGAGATTTACTTCACCTCAGGCGGAAGCGAAGCCGACAACCAGGCTATTATCTCCGCCGCAGAAATAGGATTAAGAAAAGGCAAAAAGCATATTATCTCAACAGCCTTTGAACATCACGCAGTTCTGCACACACTTGACCGATTGTCAAAGAAAGGCTTTGAAATTGAGCTTTTACCGGTTGATGAAAACGGAATGATAAAGCCTGAGCAGGTTGCAGACGCCATAAGAGAAGATACCTGTCTTGTGACAATAATGTACGCAAACAACGAAATAGGAACTATACTTCCCATATCTGAGATTGGAAAAATCTGCCGTGAAAAAGGGGTTATTTTCCACACCGACGCAGTTCAGGCTGCCGGACATCTTCACATAGATGTTGAAAAGGAAAACATTGATTTGCTTTCCCTCTCCGCCCACAAGTTCCACGGGCCAAAGGGCATCGGCGTTCTTTACGCAAGAAAAGGAGTTCCCCTTACAAATTTAATTGACGGCGGCGCACAGGAGCGAGGCAAGCGTGCCGGAACTGAAAATATTCCAGCAATTATGGCTATGGCGTCAGCCTTTGAGGAAGCCTGCGAAAAAATTGACAGCAATTCAGATTATCTTATTCCTCTTCGCAACAAGCTTATCGACGGACTTTTAAAAGTCCCCCGCTCCGCTTTAAACGGTGACAAAGAAAATCGACTGCCGGGCAATGTAAGCATTTGTTTTGAGGGCATAGAGGGTGAAAGTTTACTGCTTTTGCTTGATGCAAAAGGTATTTCCGCTTCCTCAGGTTCTGCCTGTACCTCAGGTTCCCTTGACCCAAGCCATGTGCTTTTATCAATAGGCAGACCACACGAAATCGCTCACGGCTCTTTAAGACTTTCCCTCTGTGAATACAACACAGAAGAGGAAATCGACTACATGATTGAAACTGTTCCACAGGTGGTAAATTATCTGAGAAACATCTCCCCTCTTTGGAAAGACAAAGAAAAGGGCAGAAAAGAATATATTTTGAAATGAGGTGGCTTTATGGCATTATACAGTGAAAAAGTAATGGACCATTTTATGAACCCAAGAAATCTTGGCGAAATTGAGAACGCCGACGGAATAGGCGAAGTTGGAAACGCCAAATGCGGCGATATAATGAAAATATACTTGAAAGTAGATAAAAATATAATCACCGATGTAAAGTTTGAAACTTTCGGATGCGGTTCCGCCATCGCTTCAAGCTCTATGGCGACAGAAATGATTAAAGGAAAGTCTATAGATGAAGCACTAAAGCTTTCAAACAAAGCGGTCGCGGAAGCTCTGGACGGTTTGCCGGCTCACAAAATGCACTGCTCGGTTTTGGCCGAGGAAGCAATAAAAGCGGCTGTACAGGACTACTACAATAAAATAGGAATTGACTACAATACCGAAGAATTCCCAAACTGCGAAACATGCGGACACTGCTGTGGTAAACATTGAGATAACATTTAACATATAAAATGCCGTCCTATATGGGACGGCATAATTTTTTGCAGTATTAAAATTTTTACATTATCAGCCAAGAGCTGTATCAAGTATCATCATTATCAGGAAACCAACCATTATACAAATAGTTCCCAGATTTGAATGTTCACCCATCTGTGATTCGGGGATAAGCTCTTCAACTGTTACATATATCATGGCGCCTGCGGCAAATGACAAAAGCCAAGGCATTATTGAGCTTACTGTTCCTGCCAGCAGTACCACACTTATTCCGAAAATAGGTTCCACTATTCCCGACATACTTCCATATAAAAATGAACGTGTGCGGCTTAGTCCCTCTTTTCTTAACGGAAGGGATATTGCCGCTCCTTCAGGAAAATTCTGTATTCCTATTCCCAAGGCAAGAGCCATGGCGGCTGACAGATTTCCCATATTTCCCTCTTGCATAGCCAAAGCAAACGCAAGGCCAACTGCCATTCCCTCAGGTATATTGTGCAGCGTCACTGCCGTCACCAAAAGAGTTGTTCGCTTTTTATGTATATACTTTTCCGAGGGTTTATTTTGGTCTATATGAAGATGAGGCAATAAAAGGTTCAGCGTCATAAGAAACACAACACCCAGAGCAAATCCAAATGCAGACGGAATCCACCCTGGTACTCCCATTTTCTCAGATTCTTCAATAGCCGGCAAAAGTAAACTCCAAAAAGAAGCAGAAATCATGACACCTGCTGCAAATCCTAAAAACACACGTTGTGTCTTGGTATCAGGTTCTTTTTTAAATAAATAAACCAAAGCCGAACCCAAAGTTGTCATCAAAAATGTAAAACCGGTTCCTAAAGACGCATACAGCAAACCTTTCATAGCACATCCCATATTCTAATATAATATAGTTCTATTATATTAAAAAATGACAAATCAGGCAAGTGCTTTTCCGAGATTTTTGCAGTCGTTTTCAGCATCACGGTCAGGGGCTTCGTTGCATATTACGCCATCCATAACAAGCTGAGCTCCGTCTCCCCTGCAGGTTTCTTCCCAATTTCTCATCCATTCACCGTCGCCCCAGCCGTAAGAACCAAAGAGTCCTATTTTCTTTCCGGAAAGCTTTGATTCACAGCCTATAAACATTGGTTCAAACTCATCTTCCTCCAGCTGCTCTGCTCCCATTGATGGGCATCCGAAAGCTACTGCGTCAAAGTTATCCATAAGTCCGCCGTCAAATTCCATTGCTGTAAACAATGTAACCTCAGCTCCCGCCTCTTTTGCGCCCTCTGCAACAAAATTAGCCATGGCCTCGGTGTTTCCTGTACCGCTCCAATAAACTATTGCTACTTTACTCATATAAAAACCTCTTTTCTTTGTATTTAGTTAGATTAAACTAACTCATTTCTAAAAATAAGAGTTAGCTGTAACTAACCTTTATTTAGTTATACTACAATAACTCTGTTTTGTCAAGCTGTTTTTTAATAATTTGAAATAATAGGAGATCGGGCAGTTTTAAGAAATATAAAAATATTTTTTGTAAAAAAGTGTTGACAAACACTTAGCTATCTGATATAATAATCAACGTTGACCGACAAAGTTAATAAATGCGAGTGTGCTGGAATAGGCAGACAGGCACGTTTGAGGGGCGTGTGTCCATGACGTACGAGTTCAAGTCTCGTCACTCGCACCAATCAACACCGAGTTCTAAGAACTCGGTGTTTTTGTTTTTTTATAAATTACTTATTAAGCTTTTCCAGAGTAAATCCGTCTTCTTCCCCGTTATAAAACTTATCCAAAACTTTTTTGAAAATTTCATTTCCGCTTACTTCGTAAAATAAAGTCATTGATGACATTAGCTTTCTGTTGTCGGGATATCCCATAACCTCATATGGGTCGCTGCTGTCAGTGGAAAGCAACGCCGAGGAAATTTCCAAAATTCTGTTCCAAAGTACAGGATTACTTATATATTCTTCCGCCTCTTTTTTATCTTTAATTGCATAATACATTGCTGTGGAGCTGGTTCCAAGTCCCTCGATCTGAGGAAATATGTACCACATCCAATGCGAAACCTTCTTGCCGTTTTTTATTTCTTTCAGCGCAGTGTCGTAAGAGTACTCCTGTGCTTTAAGAAATCTTTCCAAATCTGCCATTTCTATTCCTCCTACTATTTATTAAGTTTAATTCTACCATTTCTTTAAAATTATGTCTATAGTTTTAATTATTTTAGCAAATACAAAAGCACACAGCCTTTAAAAACTGTGTGCTTTACTTTTAAGCTCTTTCAAAATAAACTGTGAAATTGTATCTCGGAACAAGAATATAAATTATATTTCCGTCGCCGTCTTTTGTCAGATTAAAAATATCACTTTTGCCGTTTGCATATGTAACTTCCAGACTGTCATCATTTATTGCAAATGTTCCATGTCCTTCGTCTTCGCTTTTCATTGTTCCCAACACAAGCTCAAAACTTCCGTCCTCTGACAATGTAAGTCCGTTTTCAATCTCATAGAAATCATTTCCGAAAGCCTCGTTGAAGCTTATCTCTTCCTCTGTCAAGCCGTCTTCTACTTTAGAGGGCTTCCAGGTTCCGTAACAGGAGGTTCTGTCTGCTGTTTCCTGCTGTGTCTCGGAAATCGGTTCAGCTTCGGTTACGGCTTCTGTTTCAGTGGCTTCTGTTATCTCTTCTGTGGATGAACTGCTTTCCTCTGTTCTGGATTCTTCAGTCTCAACCGTCTGAGTTTCACCTGTTGTATTTTCCGTTGTAGCTTCCGTACTTCCATTATCAAAAACCACGAAAGTCAGAATTATACCTAAAACGATGACGGAAACAATTCCCAGCACCAATCCGCCGAATACCTTTTTACTTTCCATCCTCTAAATTCTCCTGTCTTTCCAGTTCTTTAATCAAAACGCTTCTCTTAACCATCTTTCCGTTATGGAAAATATAGTCGTCGTCGTTTCCGCTTTCTGCGATTCTCTGAAGATTTTCCGCTACACGCTGAGTTTCTTCCGGAGTTCTATGTTTTTCTATCTCCTCTGGGCTTTGGGCCATTTTCTCCAAGCCTCGTTTAATTCCTGAATCGTAGTTTATCTTTCTGTCGATAAAATCTATGACACCGAAGTTTATAACAAAGGAAACAAGAGCAGGCAAAAACAAAAGTATTACACACCAATAAACTATATTTCCCACAAGATTAAAGCTGGTTAAATACTCGCCGAGAGCTACAATAGCTATAATCAAAACAAGTCTTAAAAGTGTTCTGTAGTTATATCTTGCCTTATAGAAGCTGAGATAAAAACTGTTTTTAAAAACATACTTCATGCCCTTATCAGTGCTTGCGGCAAGGGAACAGAGATAAAAAACTATGAAAAGTATTATTACAATAAATATTCCGCACAATCCCATAAACAGGTACATTGTAATCATTTCTTTTGACATGTAGTAATACAGCAGGAAGGAATAAAGGGATACTATTGTAAGAGGATAGAGAATAACACCTATAAGAAGAAATCGCAGACCCTTACCAATCAAAGCTTCCTTAAATGTTTGAAATACATTTATATCACGGTTTCCTCTCGCCAGTTCCGCAGTTACCTTTGTAAGTCCTCCAAAGAAAGGCATACAAAAGATAATTGATAAAAATGCCAGGAGCATGAGATTATCTCCGGTTATTACACTAAGCCATGTGAGCACTCCTGCGATTATTCCCGATGGTATTAAAAACAACAGGTTTGCGCAAAACAGCTTTTTAAAGTTACTGCCATAGCTTTTGCAAAGCTTTATCATTCCGGGGCGCTGTTCAAAGCTGTATTGCTTTTTCCCCTTGGTGGTCTTTAATTTTTTCGCCATAACCAAACTTCCCTTATTTTAAAATTCCTTATTCAAATACATTGCCGACTATAAATCAAACATGTTGGAACATAATGTCCACATAACCGTATTCACTAAAGATGCGGCGGTGGCAAGTATCATCATAGAACCGCTTTTATACATGTAGTCCTTTATATTATCCTTGATCCATCCGCTGTCCTGCTGTACTGTAAACATAAATTTTCCCAAATCAGATGACATTCTAACCGCATATCCGCTTTGTATAATCATTGAAAAAGCAAACACAAATATACCGGGAGCTATAATCAGAAAATAATAATTCATTCCCCATTCATATGTAACGCCTAAATAAGAGGCTACAAGTCCTGTTTCAAAGCCTTTGAAAAGACACACAAATGGTATAACTCCCATTCCCCAGGGTGAAAGTCCAACAAGAAAAATCACTGTAAGATAAATGAAGTTTACTGCAAAAGCAGAGGAAAAAACCTGTAGACTGCTGTTTGTCCCCTCTCCTGCATTTGTAAACATCAGAAACTCAAGACTTTTCACTATATCCATATCAATGCCGGCGGCTGCCGCTGTTCCGGCTATTACGCCCAGCAAAACTACAAACGCAAAGAGCACGGACATTCCGTACTTTTTCAGATTTTCGCTGTCTTTCCCTTTTACTGCGTTTAATGGTACCGGGATTTCCCCTATATCATATTTTTCTTTTGGATTATAAACTTGTCTTTCCGGCTTTCGTACATCGGGTCTTTCCAACATTTCCGCCGTATATTCTGTATTAGGCTCTCTGTAAAAGACTTCTCCAGACGGCTGATGACCGGATAGGTTTCCCTGGGAATCTCGGAAAAAGCCTCTTCCCGAAGCTGTTCTGCGCTGGGGTTCGGCTTTTCCGCTTTCCCCATATTCAGGATTTTTCAGCAAAACATTCCTGTCTTTTTGTTTAAAGGGTTTTAATGATAATACCAGACCTTTCATAATATCCTCCTTTTGGTTTGTCCTTTTACTGGATATTATGCTTGACCTATGTATTTTATACCCATTAAAATTTTATGCCTGCTTGACTTTTAAAATTATTTTCCAAGCTCTTCTGCTCTCTTTGTGCAGGCGTCCATTGCCTCTTTTATGGTTTCGCAGAAATTATTCTCGTTGAGCTTATTTACAGCCTCAATAGTTGTACCGCCCTTTGAGCAAACCTTTCCGATAAGTGTGTCAGGGTCGTCTCCGCTTTCCATAAGCATTGCAGCGCTTCCCTCCAAGGTTGCACAGAAAAGCTTTAAAGCTGTGTTCTCGTCTATTCCCTGTGACTTTGCATACTCAACAACAGCCTTTGCAAACATATAGATATAAGCAGGACTGCTTCCGTTTACGGAAATTATGCTATTCATGTGCTTTTCTTCAACAACTTCCGCTGTTCCGTTAAGGGAGAACATACTCTTTACAATTCCGAAATCTCTGGTTGAAACATTTTCAGAAGGGCAAATTGCTGTTGCACCCTTTCCCAAAAGCAATGGTGTGTTTGGCATAACACGCACTACAGGGCATTTCATACCAAGCTGTTCTCTGACATAATTTATTGAAATACCTGCGGCTATTGAAACAATTACCTTCTCCTCTGTCATTGTTCCCTTAATCTGCTCAAGCACCTCAGCGTAATTCTGAGGCTTTACTGCCAAAACGATTATATGGCACATTTCGGCAAGCTTTTCTGCTTCTGAAACAACCTCAATACCGATTTCAGTTGACAAGTGCTGAGCTTTGTCCATGTCCACATCGCATACGCAGATTTTATCAGGCTCTACAACACTGTTTCCTACAAGACCTTTTATTATGGCTGTAGCCATATTTCCTGCGCCTATGAAACCAAAAACATAATCCATTTTATATCCTTCTCTCTGATATTATTTTATCCCACACCAAAACTGCTGTCCAAATGACAGTAATAATGGTAACCATATTTATTATTTCTTCCGTCAAGGATATAGTCGCCGTGGAAGAATATCTCCATTTCGTCTATTCTTCTGTAAAGCAGTCCCCAATAGCAGGTTGTTCCCGCATGATGATAAACAAGGGTTACCTCTTTCATGGCTTCTTCATCCACGTTATTGAGGTCTCTGCCTGTTGCGACGGCAAATGTCACATAGCTTGCATATACATATCCCTCTGTACCATATGAATCCCTTACATGGTACCAATCGTCAGTACTTCCTGAAAGAAGTGTGACTTTTTCTCCAAGCTCAAACTCTCTTATTCTATTGTAGTTGGTTGACGGTCCCTCTCTAAATGCAACATATGTACCGTTAATTGTTCCCGTATCGCCAACGGACGGAGTACCTGTTCCTGAGGAGCCGCTTCCGTATATCAGCACGTCCATAACGTCGCTGTCATACAGAACGCCGGAACCCAAATTATAAACCATACTTACCAAAGCGTCATACTGCTGTTGGTTAAACTTTACACCGTTTGAAATAAGATAGTTATTGACTGCTTTTGAGTAATATCCAAGGTTTACGGTCTGATAAAGATATGCCAAACCTTCCTGCTTTGTTATATGATTATAGAAGCTTGAACCAACTCCCACAACCTTTCCGTATCCCAAAGTTGGGTCTTTTCCGGTTATGGAATCTATTGTCACTTCGCTTAAAAAGCCTTCATAATTTGATATCAGAGCTATACCCTCATCGCTTGTTCTGTGTTCTTCACAGACAGTTGTCTTTGGGTCGTCTACACTTGTCACAAAAGCATCTGTAACACCGTCACTGCATGTCTCCCATTCTCCCCTTTTATTCTGAGAATAGGTAACTACAGAATATTTTCCCGGTGAGTAAAGGGTCTTTGTGCCTTTCCAGATAATTGTTCCGCCGTTTTCGGTTTTCTCATCTGCGTAAACAGTGAAGTTTTCACCGCCCATTGACACTTCAAATTTTACAGCCTGCTGTTCTTTTCCTGTTATTGCAATAAAGGTCATAACTCCGCCGGAATATCCGGAGTTCGGAGAAGTATAGGCAAATCTCTGAGGCGCCGCCTCCGTAACCTTTACCATACATGAAACATTTCCTTTAGAGGATTTTCCTCTTATGACTGTTGTTCCCGGGTTCTGTCCCTCTATATAAACATAGGATGAGCTTCCCACCGGGTCCCAGTCAACCTGCGCAATGCTTGTATTGTCAGATGACCAAACTGCGTCGGAACCTGAACAGGACACCATATAGGATTTTCCTGCCGGAATTTCTATATATGTATGTGAAATGCTTCCGCCTGAGGACGGTGTTGTAACTGTCACTTTAAAGCTCTTCTCATAAGAACCGTTATCGGCTGTTATTGTGGCTTCTCCTGAGGACTTTCCGTAAATTGTTCCCCCTGAAACTGTAGCCACGCTTTCATTTGAGCTTTTCCAGCTTAAATCTGTATCACCGAAAACCTTAACCGAATATCTTTCTCCAACATATACGGAAACCGCTGTTTCCAATATTTCAAAATCTCCGCCTGAGCTTTCGGATTCTGTGGTTTCCTCAGTAGGCTCAGGAGTAGGCTCTGTATTGCTTTCATCTTTTTCAACAGTGATACTCATCGACTGGCTTTTTTCGGAAAAGGGAGATGTTACGGTTATTACAGCCTGTCCCTCACTATTTGCAGTTATTCTTCCCACAGAAGAAACAGACGCAACATCATTGTCAGAGCTGTTGTAATACATAAGTCCGCTTGCTCCATAGTTTGTAGACAGAGTCGGTGAAATCAAATATGTTTCTCCCTCTTTCAATGTCACACTGTTTTCAAGTAAAACAAAGTCGCCGGCATACATATTAGATGTTATCTGTGAATTGATATTAGGTGTTTCCTCCGGAGTAAAGGATGGCGCTTCATATCTTTTGAGTTCAACAATAAACAAATCCTGATTTACATATCCGGAAGTTCCGTCGGAAAGCTGAACCTTCGCCCAGTCACAGTCAGAGTTATCTGTAACCGTAACACTTTCCCCTGACTTAATACTGCCAACGCTTTGAGAACCTGAGCTTTTATCGCTGTAAACATTTATATTCTCTGTGGCATATCCACTCATTGAAACCTGAGAACCCTCAGATTTATTGAGATATCTGGTGCTTGTATATCCTTTCAATCCGCTTGAGGTTTCTATATACGCCCAGCTGTTATAGCTGTCCTCTAAAAGAGTAACAGCTTGGTCATTATCTAAATATCCAAGCACATTGGAGCTGAGGGAAGCCGCATCACGCACACGCACAGATGAACCTGTGCAGTAAATTTGAAAGCTCTCCTCCGCCGAAACTGAATAAGGCAATGAACTAAAAAGCACAGTCACCGCCAACAAAAATGATATCAAGCTTATGGGAAGCCTGTATCTTAAATTTCTCAAATTTTATCACCTGCCATAAAAAACTTACTTTATCCTATGAAATATTCTGTCTCTGAATCCGGTAAGGTAAATTACCCTTATTCGTGAAAGACATATTTCATATATAAAGAATGCCACCTCTCCTATTACGAGAAATAACCATGGAAGGTAAATTCCGTTTATTTCAAATCCCTCTTTTGGAATTCCAAGCAAGTAAACGCCTATAAAAAATCCGGAAACTGCGCATACATTAAATACCGCAAATTTAACTATACAGTTAAGCGCTTTGTTTCTGATTTTTTTATCAAGGAATTCCTTTAAAATAGGATAATATCCTAAAAACATTGTAAAAAGCAGTGCGGCCTCTTTATCCGCTACAAACAGCAATGACATAATAGCAACCGCAGCATAAATAAGAATTGCCCAGCTTATGCCAACTTCATAGGAAACCATAAGCAGAATAAGTCCTGCAATGCAGGGCAAAGCAAAAGAACCTATGGGCACTATGGCGGTAAGAAGCATAAGCACAATACAAAACGCCGCCATTACACCGCCGAGAGCAATTTTAAATGTAGATTTCATTGTTCAAAACCTTCTTTTAAAATTCCTAATTAAAAGATAAACTGCCGCAATTAGCAGCAGTTTCCTCCCATACAGCTACAGCAGGTATCTGCACACCACAGACCTACGCATATATCACAGCATGAACATCCGGCTGTGCCGCCTCTTGGGTCGTATCCGCCTGCGCCGTAAGCTCTCTGGCTGTTCATTCTGTTAAATGCAGCCCTGTATTCTGGGTTATTTGGGTCCATTGTGAATGCCTGTCTGAAACAGCTGTAAGCCTGTTCACTCCATCCCTTATTCATCATAACCATACCGTTAAGGAAATACCATTCGGCATTTCTCTGAGCCTGAGGTATGCTGTTGAGCGCCTGCTCTGCCTCGGCAATTCTTCCGGAATTTATCATCATTCTGATGTTCTGGAACTGGCTGCTGCCGGAATATCCATAACCTGTATAACTGTTTGAATTTCCGCCGGAATATCCGGAATAACCGCTGTTGGCTGAGCCGCCTTTTTTTCTCATGTCGGTTATTGTGTCATACGCCTCGTTGATTTCCTTCATTTTCTCGTTTGCCAAATCAGCAAGAGGGCTATCAACATAGTTGTCAGGATGATATTTTTTTGCAAGAGCTTTATAAGCTGCTTTTATTTCCTCGTCTGTTGCGTTTTCTGACACTCCCAAAACTTCATAGGGATTCTTCATCATTAAATTCTCCTTTTCCAAATAAAACCTTCCTCTGAACAAAAGGAAGCCCTTTGAGGTAAATATTGTCTAAAATTCCTTTAAATCTTTTGATATCCGCAAGGTTGTAAGCGTTATAGCTCAAACACATTGACTGATTCAATACCTCATTGCAATATTTTTTTAAATTCTCATTATCTCCCTCATCTTTTATATATTTAAGAAAGGGATTAAAGTTGCCGTCTTTTTTATCTTTCTCCAAGTCATCAACTGCATCGATGAAATAAATCCATCTTCCCAAGTGGTAACCAAGCTCGGAAAATATTCTTTTTTCCATTTCGTTTTTAGCCTGCATCTCCATAACCGAGGCAAGCATTTTGGCTGTTGGCTCAGCCGCCATATCTATATGGCACATCTGATCCTCTTCCACCTGTTCCTGCATCTGTGACATTGCTGATACTGCTTCTTCATATTCAGGATATTTCTGCGCAGCTTTCTTTCTCCATCTTGAGAAAAAAGGATAAACAAGATAAGAACGAATTTTTTTACCTATTCTCCCGTCCCTGATATCATCTTTCAGTTTATAAAAAGCGGTTATAACTGACAAAGCCGCCGCTTTTTTCATATCGTCATTACCTGTGCCGCAAAAAACACATTTTTTCAGGGGATTAAAAGTACACCTTCCCTTATTGAAACAAACCTTTTGGTCATGAACACCCATGCTGAGAGCTGCAAAGAATGTAAAATCATAACTTAAAATAAATCTCGCAAAAACAGAGTATTCCTTTCCCAGTGTTTTACAAAGGGCGCAGTATATACTCTTGTATGTTTCGTATTCTTTTACAAGCAATTCGCTTTTTTCTATCTGTACATAACCAAACACACGTTACACATCCTAAATAGAAAATAATATATCACGCTTATTATACTATAACAAATTTATTTACGCAACCTTTTACGAAAATAAAGATAAAATAAATAATCTATTGACGAACTCTGGTTAAAAACGTATAATTTTACTAAAATATTCTAAAAAGGTTGTTTTTATATGAATGTATACGATTTTGACAATACAATTTATAAAGGAGACTCCACCGCTCATTTCTATTTTTTCTGCTTAAAAAGACATCCCTCAATGATAAAATATATCCCCTCTCTTGCCGCAGGATTTGCCGGATATTATATCTTTAAAAAGGGCGACAAAACCCACTTTAAGGAAAAGATGTACAGATTTTTAAAATGCATTGACCTTGAGAAGGATGTAAATGATTTCTGGGATAAGCACATTTCAAATGTAAAAGGCTGGTACTTAAAACAGCAAAAGCCTGACGATGTTATCATCTCGGCGTCATCTGTTTTTCTGCTCACCCCTATCTGTCAAAAGCTTGGAATAAAATATCTTATCGCCTCACCTGTTGACAAAAAAACCGGAAAATATAATGGTCTTAACTGTCACGGAGAAGAAAAGGTCAGAAGATTTTACGAAGAATTTCCCAACGGTAAAATCGATGAGTTTTACTCCGACAGCAAAAGCGATACCCCTTTAGCTCTTATTGCAAAAAAGGCATATCTTGTAAAAGGAAATATCATAAGCGATTGGAAATAAATCTAATAATATCAAAAGCGTCACCCATAAAGGATGACGCTTTTATTATGTATAAAAGAAATTATCTTTTATTTGTATTTGCTTTTGCCAACTTGTGATTCTGCCACATAACCCAAAGTTCACCGGCAATGCAGAGTGATGAGAAGCAACCGGAGATAACACCGATTATCATCGGAAGAGCAAAGCTCTGAACTGAAGGAATGTTGAATACCAAAGCAACAACATAAACTGTGCCGATAGCGGCAAGTGTTGTTGCTGATGTGCAGATTGTTCTCTTCATAACGCCTGATGCGCTTATGTTAAAGAGCTCTGCAGCATTAACAGTATTTCCGAGGAGTTTCTTTTCCTCACGGACTCTGTCGTAAATAACGATTGTATCGTTAAGAGAATAACCGATAATCATAAGTACAACAGCGATGAAGTTACTGTCTATAGGCATTCTGAATATTACATACATGAAGTAAATCATAGCTACGTCATGTACAAGTGCAATCAAAGCCATAACGCCTGCGGAAAGACCGCCGATTTTCTTAAATCTTATTGTAACATAAAGAACCATAAGAACACCGGCTATTGCAATAGCTGCAAGACATTTCCAAAGGAATTTAGCACCCATGGAAGCTTCAACGGAGTTAGACTCAAGATATGCAAAGTTGTTGTCCGGGAATTTCTCCTCCAATGCCTTTGTCATTGTATCCTGAACATCTGCGTTGATTACCTCGTTGCCTGCAAACTGAACGGAAATAACATAGGATTCCTGTCCGTCTGTTCCCAAAAGGTCTTTTGAAATTGCAAATGATACCTGAGTTTCAGTTGCATTCTGGAGTGTATCCTTAAGCTCTGTTTCATCAACTGTTCCTGTGTAAGAATACTTAACGATTGAACCGCCCTTGAACTGAATGTCCAGCTGTGTTCCGAAAATAAAATTGCAAATAATACCTATTGCTATTATTGTAAGGGAAATGCCGAAGAATATCTTTTTGTGACCGACAAAATCGAAAATTCTCTTATTCTTCATTTTTAGCACCTCCAAAGAAAGTCTTTTTGCGCAGGAATTTAAGTCTTGCAATACTCTTGAGCATCAAACGTGAGAGACCAACGCCCATGATGAAGTTTGCAATAACACCTGTGAGGAGTGTGTAACCGAAAGCGTAAACCGTACCTGTAGTTGACGGACCGAAAATACCGGAAAGTATCTGTGTCGGACCGAAAACAAAGAGAAGAATAAGGGATACAATTACAACTGTCATGTTACCGTCGATGATAGCAGACAAGCTGTTCTTTGTTCCTCTGTCTATAGCAAGTTCCAAAGATTTTCCGCTTCTGAATTCATCCTTGATACGCTCTGCTGTGATGATATTGGCGTCAACGCCCATACCTATCGACAGTATGATACCCGCAATACCAGGGAGTGTCATTGTAAATGAATTGAATACTGTGAAATATCCTGAGATAACTGCGATTGAAAGTCCAACCTGTCCCAAAAGTGCGATGAATGCAACAAAACCAGGAATTCTGTACATAATAATCATGAACAATCCGATTATAATAATTGCAATCACACCTGCATATGCCATTGCGGTCAGTGAGTTTAAGCCGAGAGTTGGGCTTACTGAACCGTATGAAGCAGTCTCAAGCTGGAATGGCAAAGCACCTGCCTGAATTTTGTTTGCAAGGCTTGTTGCCTCTTCTGCTGTAAAGTCACCTGTAATAACTGCCTTACCATCTGATATAACGTTCTGTACAGTTGGTGCTGAAAGCATTATATCATCCATCCAGATGGAAACAACTTTGCCGTTATACTCTGTGGTAATCTCTTCAAATTTAGCCGCACCGTCACTGGTAAATTCAAGGGATACAACGTACTTATTTGTGCTTGTATCAAAATTAGGAACAGCTGTTTCGATCATTGAACCATCCATAAGGATTTCCTCTGTGTCGCCTGTAGGAGTTTTGTAAACTATATCTCCCTCACCGTCAAGATCAACACTTTCGTAGGAATTTCCCGGACGGAAAGTAAGCTGTGCAGTTGCTGAAATTTCGTCAATTGCTTCTTTTGGATCGTAGCTTGTTTCATCCTCTTTCCAAGGGAAACGTACGATAATTCTGTCTGTACCATAGTCAGCGTACAGCTCATAGTCTGTAATGCCCTGTGAAACCATTCTTGTTTCGATGATTGTTTTCGCAGAATCAAGATCTGTTTCCGTTGCGTCAATATCTCCCGCCGGCTTAAATGTAGCCTCAACGCCGCCACGGATGTCGATTCCCCATCTTATGTCATTGACTCCTTTAATAACCGTTACCTTATTATCTCCATTGTAATAAGATACACCGAATATTGCTGTGCTTGCAAAAACAAGTATAAGGAGGGCAACGATGAAGAATACCGGCTTTGGAACTCTTTTCATGCCTGAAACCTCCAGTAAAAATAATTATCTGCAAACGTCTTTGCTTAAACGGCCAGCAAACACACTTGCAGACGTAACAAAAATAATTATAGAGTTTTTTTTATTAAAAGTCAATAGATTAGACAACTTTATCTCCAAAAACCGTCATTTTTTTATCAAAATAGTATTTTTTACCCAGCTTAAACAAGAAAAATGCGAAACACAGAAAAAATCCTGCATTTCGCATTTGACCTTTAAATGATTAAATTATTTATTTTCAAGCAATTTTTCTACTGCGGCAAGCTTTGCGCAAACACAGAAAATATCCATTGCTGTTTCAAGCTCTGAAACAGGTGGGAATGTAGGTGCTATTCTGATATTGCTGTCTTTTGGGTCCTTACCATAAGGATATGTTGCGCCTGCGCCTGTGAGCACAACTCCTGCTTCCTTGCAAAGAGCAACAACCTTTTTAGCTGTTCCCTCCAAAACATCAACGCTTACAAAATATCCGCCATTTGGATTGGTCCATGAAGCAATTCCTGTATCTTTAAGCTTTGTATCAAGCTTTTCAATAACTGTGTCAAATCTTGGCTTCAAGATAGCCTTGTGCTTATCCATATGCTTCTTAACGCCGTCCAAATCCTTAAAGAAGAGCATATGTCTGAGCATGTTTATCTTATCATAGCCGATTGTCTGCCATGAATATCTGTTTTTGAAAACCTTCATGTTTGCAGGGCTTGAAGCCATTGCTGCAACACCGGAACCCGGGAATGTGATTTTTGATGTGGAGCAGAAAAGAATTACGCTGTCCTCTGTTCCGTTCTTCTTACATTCCTCATAGATGTTCAAAAGATTATCAGGTGTATCTGTTACATCGTGGATGCAGTATGCATTATCCCACATAATTCTGAAATCCTTTGCCTTTGGCTTGAGGTTTGCAAATCTTCTGACTGTTTCGTCGGAATATGTGATGCCCTGTGGGTTTGAATATTTAGGAACACACCAGATACCCTTTATTGACTCATCCTCTGCAACCAGCTTTTCAACCATATCCATATCAGGACCTGTAGGAAGCATTGGAATGTTTATCATTTCAAAACCAAAGTACTCTGTAACAGCAAAATGTCTGTCGTATCCAGGAACAGGACAAAGGAATTTTCTGTCCTTTACCTCATACCATGGCTTGCATCCCTCAACAATAGGAGCTGTCATCATACATGCTATTGTATCAAACATCATGTTAAGGCTTGAGTTGCCGCCTACCATAACATTTTCAGGCTCTACACCAAGAAGCTGTGCAAAAAGCTCTTTACATGATGGAATACCGTCAAGAAGTCCGTAGTTTCTGCAATCAAGACCGTCTCTTGTTTTACATTCTGTACCGCTGTTTACGATGTCAAGCATTCTCTCGGAGATATCAAGCTGCTCTTTTCCCGGCTTACCTCTGGACATATCCAGCTTGAGTCCCATTGCCTTATATCCGTCAAATTCCTTCTGCAAGGAGTCCTTTTCCTTCAACAGCTCTTCCTTGTTCATCTCTTTATAAAACATTTTGCCGTCACCTCGTAAAAAAATTGCATTATTCATTCGTGAACCTTTTATATTTTATTATATAACGAGAAAAAATGCAAGTTATTTTCTAAATTCCTGCATTTTTAGAACAATACACAAAAAAACCCACTACCCTGCAACGGGTAATGGGTGTTGTGTACAAATAAAACTGTAAGTCAACCTGTATAAATCTTTAAAACAAGATTATCATAAACTTTTCTTACAGATTTTATCAATATCCGTACCTGTAATACTTTCCGCTCTTTGTGTACTTCTCATCCTGAAGTGAACATCCGACTTTTATAAATCCGATAACCTTTGAATGAGCCAGGTTTATATTCTGAACAAGGTTTTCGATATCCCTGTGTGTTGTAGAATTTTCTCTTACAACAGCTACAAATCCAAGAATATGCTGATTTAAAAGCAAGGCATCAGCCACAACTCCTACAGGAGGTGTATCGAAAATAACATAGTCGTAACTATCCTTTACCTTCTCAACAAAACGTGTCATCTCTTCTGAACCCAAAAGCTCTGAAGGATTAGGCGGTATTGTTCCGCAGGTGATTACATCCAGATTAGGAAGAACATCCGCTGCTATAATATCCTCATAACTTGCAAGTCCTGAAAGATAATCTGTAAGCCCCTGTCTCTTCTCTATATTCAAAAGGTTTGCAACATTAGGACGTCTCAAGTCGGCGTCAATAAGGATAACCTTTTTATCCATCTTTGAAAATGAAATAGCAAGGTTTGTAGTTGCTGTACTTTTTCCCTCACCCTTTGACCAGCTTGTAACTGCAAAGCAGTTGCTGCGTCCGGCAGAAAGAGTAAATACAATGTTTGTTCTGGCAAGCTTGTAGCCTTCTACGATAGCAAATTTTCCGTTTTCAATGCCAATAGAACCGTAAGCTTTTCCCTGTTTGTTCTTGCTCATCGTTTATTCCCCCTGCCTTCAGATGATGTAAAGTCAATAATCTCGGCAAATACCGGAATATTGTAAATCTTATAAAGGTCATCGTCCTTTTTGATTGTATTGTCGGAAATTTCAATAAGAAATGCAATTACAAATGCAACTACTAAACCGCCTACGATACCAAAAAGTCCGTTTTTAACAACATTTGGAGATGATGGCTTTGCAGGAGCTTCTGCATTGGAAATTGTTGTTACATTACCTGCCTTGAATACCTCAAGATAAACGTCATATGCCATATCTGCAATTTTATTTGCTGTATCTGCTGCAACCTGAGGATTATCTGATGTGATTGTAATTTTCAAAAAGTTTGATTCATCCATACTTGAAACGCTCATTTTTGAAGAACCCAAAACAGCTCTCATATCAGGGTCGGCGGAAAAAAGTATTGAACAGTTTTTTGCAAGTGTTGCAGAAGCCTGAAGGTCACTGCTGTAAACTCTGTATTCATCGGTTGATGCTTCGTCACCATTATTGTTTACAACCTCATAGTTTTGTATGAGAATTAAAGAAGAAGCGGTATATTGCGGAGTTACCAATAAAAATGAATATGAAAGTGCCAATATACAACCGATTATAGGAAGTATAATAACCATCTTCAAGTGCTTTTTCAACATAGTTAAAAAGTCCATCAACGAAAATTCCTTTTTCATAATACATCTCCTTGCGTCATTTAGAAAGCACATTTATCAATATGAATATTATAATGTAGCCATAAGTTTTTTTAATTACATAAAAGAATTAAAAAATCTATTCAAAGTCTTTCTATACTTTGCATTAAATCAATAGTTTCTTACCTTGTTTCTTTAGCAACATTACATTACAGAGTAACAGAAAAGGAGACAAGATTACCTGTCTCCTTTTCAAAAAATTGATTTTTGTAAAAGTTTGTCTTAAAAGTGTTTCTTACTTTTCGGTAAAAAGCCCATAACAACCGAAATTATTGCAATACACTAAGAAGAACACCGGCTGCAACTGCTGAGCCTATAACGCCGGCAACATTTGGTCCCATAGCGTGCATGAGAAGGAAGTTTGAAGGATTTTCTTCCTGTCCAACCTTCTGTGATACACGGGCTGCCATCGGAACAGCTGAAACACCGGCTGAACCGATAAGAGGATTTACCTTTCCTCCGGTAAGTTTGTACATAATCTTTCCGAAGAGAACGCCGCCTGCTGTACCCATGCAGAATGCAAGCAATCCGAGAACAACAATTCCCAGAGTCTGAGCTGTGAGGAATACCTCACCTGTAGCTGTTGCACCAACAGTAACGCCCAGGAAGATTGTGATTATGTTCATAAGCTCGTTCTGAGCTGCTTTGCAGATTCTGTCAACAACTCCGCTTTCCTTGAAGATATTACCAAGCATGAGCATACCAACAAGAGGAGCGGCACTTGGAAGGAACAAAGCAACAACGATGATTACAACAATCGGGAAAATAATCTTTTCCAGCTTTGAAACTGTACGAAGCTGTGTCATCTTTACAGCTCTTTCCTTCTTTGTTGTCAAAGCTTTCATAATCGGAGGCTGAATAATCGGAACCAATGCCATGTAGGAATATGCTGCAACAGCGATAGGTCCCAAAAGGTGTGATGCAAGACGTGTGGCAACATAAATCGCTGTAGGACCGTCCGCACCGCCTATGATTGCGATAGCGCCTGCTTCCTTGCTTGTAAATCCAAGGAAAATTGCGCCGATAAATGTGATAAAAATACCAAGCTGAGCAGCAGCTCCGAGAATAAAGCTCTTTGGATTAGCGATAAGAGGACCGAAGTCTGTCATACAGCCGATACCTAAGAATATCAGCGGAGGGAATATCTGAAGTTTAACACCGAGATACAGTATATCGAGCAGACCGCCGTTATGAAGCACCTCGCCGTAGTTGACACCGTTTTCGGCAAAGTTCGCCGCTATCGCAGGGTCAGGGCTGATACCGAACATTTCCGGGTGGAACATATTCGCACCGGGAATATTGGTAAGCATCATACCAAAGGCGATAGGCAGTAACAGCAGAGGTTCAAACTTTCTTACTATCGCAAGATACATAAGTAAGAATGAAACGGCTATCATAAATCCCTGCTGTGGGGTTATGTTACAGAAGCCCGATTTTTGTGCAAGCGCAACAAGGGCATTCCAGAAAACGTCTAAAATTTCCATCTTGTTCTCCTTTTATTTGATCTGAGCTTTAAAACGAACGGGTATTCTCGTTTACACCCGCATTGCCCCAGCTTGAACGAGGCTGTTTCTCGGCACGTTTGATTCTCTTGATTGCATAGGTCTTTCCGTCACCTGCCGTATAAGCGGCGATTGCGGCTGAAATAACAGCAATAACCTCATCGTCGTTCTCGTCCTCGTCGATAAGCTCAACAGGAGCGGGAGCCGGTGCAGGCTGAGCGACTGTCTGGTCAGGCTTTGCATCCTTTTTCTTCTTGTTTCCCAGATTGCAGAAGAAGGAAATGATGTAAAGCAGTCCTATAAGCAGTCCTAAGATCAGGAAAACAACAACCATACCGGTAATTACCGTTGCCCACATACCGCTTATGTTTTCAGCGGCTGTCTTTTCGGTGATTATCGCCATAGTACGCAGTAAATTGTCCGTCATGCATAATTCTCCATTCTTAATTGTTCTCGCAATGCAGTGCCGTTTTTTGAGCATAACGGCATAGCATAAAACTAATATAATTATACCTTATTTCAGATTTAAATTCAACGCTTTTCTTTGTAGATTTTTTAACAAATTTTCTTGATGAATTATGTGTATTTTTAGCGTAATTTTAGATAATATCACAAAAACGCAGTTGAAAGCCGTGTATCGTACTGTTAATGATGTATGAAGCGTTGCCGGAAAATCAAAAGGTGCCGCAAAAACGGCACCTTAGTCTGTAGATAAACTGATTATTATCAAAGTCCACACCGTTAAACATATCGCCAACACTGCTTAAAACAGTTTCCGTATCGACAAGGCATTAATATTTTCGTGAGTGCATCGGTACAACTGCTCTAACATTGACTCTTCAAAAAACGCCACTAACCTGAGATATATGTACTAATATGCGGACGTGTAGCGTTAA
>ERZ779866.1428-NODE-1428-length-24173-cov-3.859068_pt1 | contig 24173 bp, 17 predicted proteins | sample MGYA00511248_ERZ779866 | MGnify/ENA primary metagenome ERZ779866 (study PRJEB29588, sample SAMEA2155758) | human gut metagenome | biome: human gut; feature: human-associated habitat; material: faeces | place: Denmark | collected 2008/2010 ... | reverse complement strand
GCAGCTGGCGCTTGGCTGCGGCCACCGCGGGCATCATGGCGCTGTTGGTCTTGGCAGTGCTGTTATTGAATAACGGTTTGTTTGACAGAGCGCTCAGTCAGGGAAACGGTCTGACTGCCGAAGAAAAACAAAATGATCAAAAACCCGATAAAGGCTTCGGTTTCTTAAAGCTTTTGGTGATTTGGCTTTGTTTTCTCTTTTTCTTCTGCAATTCATTTGCGTTGGGAATTCTTCAAAATTTCGCCCCTTCCATTTTCAATGCCACTTATCAGGTCGGACTTGAAATTGCCACGGGCGGGCTGACCGCCTATATGGTGGGTTCCATCATCGGGGTGGCATCAGGCGCTTTTATTGCTAAGGCTGTCAAGCGCAACGATTTTGTGATTGCCGCCAGTATGTCGGTGTCGGCTCTAATGGCGATTTTGCTCGCCCTTCAGGTATTCGGCTCCTGGTGTGTGCTGCCTTTGATGTGCTTTATGGGACTCGGTGTCGGTATTGCCACGCCATCGCGAGATATGTTGATTCGCGGCGCGTGCATGACTTTTTTAGGTTCAAACAGTTTCGGCCGTGTATATGGATTTACGTATTGTGGAATGGATGTGGGGCAAACATTGGCACCATTGATTGCCGGACCGTTGCTTGACGCGGGCTATTTCTCGTTAGCACTGGTATTGGTCGGTGTCTTTCAAACGTCAGCTCTGCTTACAGCATTGGGTGTCGGCCGTGAAAAAGAAAAAGGTGCTTGAAAATCTGTTTAAACCCAATAACAAAATGCCTCGCAAAGCGAGGCATTTTGCATTGAAAGCGGCAGGGAATTACTTGCCGACTTTGATGTTGGCCTTTTGGAAGAGTTCCTGAATGTTTTGCTGAACCTTCGTTTGAACCAACATGTTCTTGTAGTGGTCTTTGCTCTTATTGTATTCGGGGAAGAGCTGAGCCTTACGGGAGTCATCGACCTTCACGATGTAATAACCGCCGTTGGCACGTACCGGCACTTCGGTGTAATCGCCGTCATCAAGCGAGCGGATTGCCAGACCGATCAACTGCGGGAAGTTGGCCGAAGAGGTCCAGTTTTCAATTGCGCCGCCCTTGTCCTTGGTGCTCTTATCGACAGAGTATTTCTTAGCGACGTCAGCGAACTTGTCACCGTCCTTTAAGGCATCGGTGACTTTCTTGGCATCAGCTTCGGTTCTCACGGCGATCACGCTCACCTTGTATTCCTTGTCGCCATATGCCTTCTTTTGTTCTTCATAGAACTTCTTCACATCAGCGTCTTTGACCGGATTCTTCTTGGCGAAGTCGGCAATCAAAGCGTTGATGAGCACGCTGTCGCGAGCGTTGTTGATGGCATCACGAACTTCAGCACGGTTTGCGAGCTTCTGACGGTTGGCTTTCTGAAGGAGAACTTCCTTTTGGATTAATTGGTTGCGAACCTGCATTTCCAATTCCGGCGTTCTCTTTTGACCGTTCTTGACGATTTGCTGAATGATTTTTTCCTGAGCTTGGGCAGAGATCGTTTTGCCGTTGACGGTCACAGCGGAAGGAGCCGCCAATGCCATCGTAGAGGCCAGGGCCAAAGACAAACCGATGACTAAAGCTTTGTGTTGCATAAAAATCCTCTATAACAAAGAGAGTAGTTAATTATCTTTCGTATTTTGCGCTTCTTCAGCGTATTTGGCGACATAAAAACCAAGCCCAATTGTAAAAAGAAGTGTCAGGCCCAAAAGCCCGAAGAGCTTGAAGTCAACCCAAATATCCATGCTGAAAGTGTAAGCGACAAAAAGATTAATTACGCCGATTAAAACCAGGAAAATGAGGCAGAAGTTTTCCACTGTCTTCCAAGCGTAATCGGGCATGGTAATTCCGTTGAAAACCTTTTTAATATAGTCCTTCTTTCCGATCCGGCCGAAAAGAAGAATGGCGGCAAAAAGCCAATACAAAAGTGTGGGCTTCCACTGAATGAAGGCCGGGTCCTGAAAAGCGATTGTCATGCCGCCGAAAAGCACCACCAAAAGTGTCGAAAAAACAGCCATTTTGGAGGGCTTTTGACCTTTCAGATAAATCAGTCCCATCTGAATCACACTGACAGCGATGATCACCGCAGTAGCTGAGACAATCGGAATCAGATCTTCGGCAACGGGAACAATCGGTGCTAACTCAGCGGTATAAGAACCCGCCGCTTTAAAAGTGATGAAAAAGCAGATAACGGGCAGGAGATCAAAAAAGGCCTTCACGGTAAATCTTATCTCGTTAATGACACATAAAAGGTAGCTGCACTATAGCGCAAAGGCTTGATCGGTGCATAAAATCGCAAAACTTCGATACATATTGCCATCTAAATGCAAAATCTTGTGTGCCAAATCGATTAAACTTGCACGGTCCTCTTATTTTTTGCAGTGAGGAAGAAGTTTATGAATAAAAACATAAAATGGTTGACTGCCGCCGGTGTGATTGTGATTTGTGCGGTCGGTTATACATTTTGGCAAAAGGAAGCGAAGACAGTGATGAATGAAACGCCAGTTGCTGTTCAAAATCAAGAAGCAGCGCAAAAGATCGTGACAGTGGAAGGGGTAACGGAATATCGTTTGCCCAATGGGTTGCGCGTATTGCTTTTCCCGGATTTCAGTAAGCCCACGATCACGGTCAACATGACCTATCTTGTCGGCTCCCGCCACGAAGGCTACGGCGAGACGGGGATGGCTCACTTACTTGAACACCTGATGTTCAAGGGCTCCAAGAATTACCCCGAACCCACAAAGGAATTTACCCGCCGCGGCTTTAAGATGAACGGCTCCACGTGGCTTGACCGTACCAACTACTTCGTCTCCTTTAATGCGGTCGACGACAACCTCGATTGGGCTTTGGGCTGGAGCGCTGACGCGATGACCAATTCCTTCATCGCGCAAAAAGATCTCGACACGGAAATGACCGTGGTGAGAAATGAATTTGAAATGGGAGAAAACAATCCCGTGAGCGTGCTTTTAAAGCGCATGCAGTCCGTGCTTTTTGATTGGCACAACTACGGCAACAGCACGATCGGTGCCCGAAGCGATATCGAGCACGTCAAAATTGAAAATCTTCAGGCGTTTTACCGCAAGTATTATCAACCTGATAACGCTGTGCTGATGGTCTCGGGTAAGTTCGACGAAGCTGAAACGCTTAAAAAAATCGAGCGCATTTTCGGTGCTATTCCCAAACCTACTCGTGTGTTGCCCGAGCAGTGGACAGAGGAGCCGGTGGCAGACGGTCAGCGCACGTTTGAAATTCGCCGCGCTGGCGAAATGAAGGTTGTTGCGGTCGGCTATCGCATTCCCTCAGCACTGCATCCTGACGGTCAGCTCATTAATTTAGGTGCTGATGTCTTGGGCGATACGCCGCGCGGCCGACTTCACAAGGCCATGGTCGAAACGGGACTTGCCACTCAAGTGTTTGCGTGGCCCATGCCTGCCCACGACCCGGGTCTGGCCATGTTCGGCGCGATGCTGCCTAAGGACGGCGATATTGAAAAAACCAAACAGGTGTTGATCGATACGGTTGAGTCGACCTTTGAGAAGGAAACGCTCAAGGACGAAGAACTTTCGCTCATGGCTCGTGAAGAAAAAACGCTTTACGAAAGAACGTTTGCCGATCCTGAAACGTTCGGTGTCGATATCTCCGACTTTATCGCTCTGGGTGATTGGAGACTCTTTTTCATCCATCGCGACAGCTGGGAGAAAATGACGCCTGAAGAAGTGATGGGCGCCTGGAAGCGCTACTTTGTGCGTGATAACCGTGTGGTCGGCATGTTTATTCCTGATAACGAACCGCAAAGAGCACAGGTAAGCGATGCGCCGACTCTTGAAGAGGTGCTTGCTCAGTATCACTTTAAAGAAGAGGGGCAAGAGGCTGAAGTTTTTGATTCCAGCCCCGCAAACCTCAATGCCCGCACGGAGCGCTTTGCCATAGGTGACGTCAATGTGGCGCTGCTGCCGAAAAAGACGCGCGGTGAAACTGTGGTGGTTCGTGCTCAGTTCCGCTACGGTAATTACGAATCCCGGCAAAACAAGCGTGCGATTGCCGCTTTGATGGGGGCGATGCTTGAGCGCGGCACCAAGACCATGACTCGTGAACAGATTCATGATGCGTTTACGAAGTTTCAGATTGACGGGGACATGGGGCAGTTTACGACCACGCGTGAACACTTGGCAGATGCGCTTAACTTAATGGCTGAACTTTGGACGCAGTCGGTGATGCCTGAAAAGGACTTTGAGGAATTGAAGTCTGAATTTGCTACCGAAGTTCAATCTCGTATGGATGATCCGAGAGTTCTTGCCCGTGATGCCATGACCGAACACTTCAATCACTATGACAAAAACGATGCGCGTTATCGTTTGACCTCAAAGGAAATGAAGGCTGCCATCGAAAGCACCACACTTGATGAAGTCAAGAGCTACTACGATCAGCAATTCGGTATCGGCCGCGGCGAGATTTCGCTTGTGGGTGACTTTGACGCGAAGGCTGTTCGCGAGCAGCTTGAAGGCATTTTGACGCAAAAAGCCTCTCAAGTGCCTTACGAACGTCTTGTGCGTGAGCATTTCGAAACGCCGGCAACGCGAATCATCATTGATACGCCCGATAAAGAAAACGCCACGATTATGGCGCGCTTTGATTTTGCTCAGAACAAAAATGATCCCGATACGGACGCCATGCTCGTGGCCAACTGGATCTTCGGCGGCAGCTCCGGCTTATCCAATCGCCTGATGATGCGCTTGCGTCAAAAAGACGGTTTAAGCTACGGCGCGGGCAGCAATGTCAACATTCCTGCTTTCGGCAATGCCGCGAGTTGGAGCATGCAGGCGATTCTTGCCCCTCAGAATTTGAGAAAAGCTGAAATTGCGCTTTATGAGGAAATCGACCGCGTGATCAAAGAGGGTTTCACTCAGCAAGAGCTCGATGAAGCTAAGAAAGGCTTTATCGAATATCGTGCCGTTAACCGCAGCCAAGACCCGCTTATCGCTTATCACTGGACCCAGATGATGAATGAAGGCGTGGATTGGACGGAAGCGCAAGAGCGCGATGAAAGAGTCAGAAAGCTGACTTTGGATGATGTGAATGCGGCATTCCGTAAGATGGTCAAGCGCGACGGTCTGACTGTGGTGTTGGCCGGTGATCAAAAGAAAGCGATCGCTGAAGAAAAATAGTTTTTAAACAGACTTCGAAGTTCTGTTTAATACAACTTTGACCCGGGCTCGGAAATTGAACCCGGGTTATTTTTATCTTCGAAAAAGTATCAATAAAACAAATCGGGCATATTTGAGTCCGTTGTCATCAAATCGTCAAATTACTGAGATATTTTCAACACAATCCTGTCATTTTGTAAGTCCATACTTCGATCAACTTCTTTTAAAAGAAGACTCTTGATTATCTCTTGTTCAATCGCTCTCATTATTTATCATGGAATATTACTTTCTAGCTCTGCTTGGGTTTTTAGGGCTTGTTGCGGTCTTCGATATTTTTGTCGGGGTGAGCAACGACGCCGTGAACTTTTTGAATTCGGCTTTGGGCTGCCGAATTGCCTCTTTTAAAACCATTATGCTCGTCGCCAGTATCGGTGTGATGCTGGGGGCAACTTTCTCCTCGGGCATGATGGAAATCGCCCGATCCGGTGTTTTCAATCCTCAGATGTTCACGTTCTCGGAAATCATTGTGATTTTCTTTGCGGTGATGGTGACAGACATCATTTTGCTCGACTTATTCAATTCTCTGGGTCTGCCGACTTCAACCACAGTTTCCATCGTTTTTGAATTGTTGGGAAGCGCCTTGGCTGCCGCCGCTTATACACTGATGATGGACGGTGCCTCGCTTGCAAACGTGATTGACTACATCAACAGTTCCAAGTCCCTTACCATTGTTTCGGGTATCTTGATTTCCGTTGCCGTGGCCTTTGTGACGGGTGCAGTCGTGCAGTACATCACGCGTCTCATTTTTACGTTTGATTTTGAGAAGATGTACCGCCGTGTGGGCGGCATCTTTGCCGGTATTGCCTTGACCGCCATCTTTTACTTCCTCGTGATGAAGGGGGCCAAGGGCGCGAGCTTTATGCAGCCCGAATGGATCCAATTCATGGATGTCAACACCTGGCCCATTGTGGGCACCTTGTTTGTGGTCTTGTCCGTGATCTTTCATGTTCTCATTATCGCCTGCAACATCAACATCTTTAAGATCGTTATCCTGGCGGGTACCTTTTCATTGGCCTTTGCCTTCGCAGGCAATGACCTTGTGAATTTCGTCGGTGTGCCGCTCGCTGCCTGGGACTCGTACCGCGAATGGCAGGCTTCGGGAGTGGCTGCTGAAGCTTTCACGATGGAAGGGCTGCTCAAGCCCACGGTGGCTGCGACCGGATTTCTGCTTTTTTCAGGTTTCATCATGGTGCTCACACTCTGGTTTTCCAAGAAAGCCCAGATTGTGATTCAAACCTCGATTAATCTTTCTTCGAGCAACTCGGGTGAGCAGGAACAATTCGGAAGCTCTTTGCCCGGCCGCATGATTGTTCGTGCCAGCATGGGGCTGGGTAAGGTCATTCATCAGATCATCCCAATGTCTGTGCAAAAGGGGATTGATCGTCGCTTTGAACCGAAAAAACTCGAACGCGGTGAAACTCCGCTGCCTTTTGACTACGTTCGTGCTTCCATCAATTTGGTCGTAAGCGCCGCTTTGATTGCCTCAGCCACAAGCCTTCAGCTTCCGCTTTCCACCACCTATGTGACCTTCATGGTGGCAATGGGCTCGTCCTTTGCTGACGGCGCTTGGGACAGAGAAACGGCCGTTTATCGTATTTCTGGCGTCCTCACCGTGATCAGCGGCTGGTTCCTGACGGCTTTGAGCGCCTCCACCATGGCTGCCATTGTCTGCACACTTACGCTCTGGGGCGGAGAAATCGCCGCTTTGATTTTGGCTGTGGGTTCTACATTCCTTCTGATTCGCTCGAACCTTCGTGCCAAGTTGGAAACGGTCAATATGCGTGCTGACCTTGATACGCGATATGACGCGAAGAAAGTTCAGGAACTCGTGGATGAAAAGACTGATTCTGTCTATACGAAGACCCTGTCGGTTTACAGCCGTCTCGTTAAAGAATTTTTAAACGATAACGAGTCCGCTCTTCGTCATGTGAAAACGGAAAGTTCGGACCTTTTCGATCAAATGAGTGCTGACCGCGGTCTTTACTACCGAATGGCTAATTCGAGCTTTACGCCGACCAAAAACGACTTTGACGCTCGTTATTGCTACTACCGAATTTTCACAAACATCCGTGAGGTTGGTCGTTCGCTGCAGTTCCTCACAAAACAGGCAAGTGATCATGTCGCCAACCGCCACCGTATTTTCCAGGGTGAGTTGAAGAACGACTTGCTAAGTCTTGTCAGTTATCTTGAAAAGATTTCAACGGACAGCAACGGCAAACAGGATATTGATTCGGTTTTGGCGCATTCCAATGAAGCCATCGAACTGATTGACCACATGCAGGCAGAACTTCTGCGCCGTATTCCCAATGACGGTATTTCGGTGCGAGGCAGTGAACTGTATCTGAATTTCCTGGTCTTTGCCCGTGAGTTGGTTAATCGTTGCTCGATAGCAGCCGTATTGGAAAAGCGTCTTGATAATATTGTGGCGCAGCCGGCTGCAAAATAACTGATTGAATAGTTAAGAATTCTCCACGTTGGGTGACTCCTGGCGTGGAGATTTTTTTATTGAGTGTATCCCCCTAAGATTCAGATATTGAAGGTAGAAATAATATAGGCTCTGGTCTTAATTTTTTATCTACAGATTGGACTTACTTCTTGTTTAGTTATTGTTTACAATCAACCTTTTCCGGCATATTCTTAAAGCTGGGACGAACCAATCCCATTAAATTTTTTCGTTTGTTTTTTGAATTGATTTTATGATGGATCGAAACTGCCCCCCCCGTTACCTCAATTGCTAAGGTAAATCAATTATTTAAACCTGCTCTTATCGTCATTAGCTTGACGTCGGTTTTTAGCCCATTGGCAGTGGCAGAATATGCCCATGGTATTGACTGGCAGCAGGCTGACGAAAATTCGGTGCTAGTTTATAAAGAACCTCTTGTCAGCAGACGTTCCGTATTTGATCCGGCTCTTGTTAAACCTAATGCAAAGTTTGTACCGGTTGCTTTTGAAATTTCTGAATTTACACAGATTACACTACCTCAATCGCCTGACTTTGAAACGAGAAATCCTTCCGGTTTCACATCTGGGAAAATGCCCTCTGACGGTTGGAACAACGATTCGTTCACCAAAGGAAATAATAATTACACAGACAATACAATAATTTTCTTTCAAGCTGCTTCTTCATGGGATACTGATAAGTTTATTGAGAACAGTTCAGGGCAATTAAATTTTGAGTTTAATGATTCAACACTTCGATTGATCCAAAAGGAGTCAGGAAGAAGGTAATATTCACGCTTCGCAACCATAAACGGAACTACGTCCTTCAAAGGGAAAAACTTGGAAATTTTTATGGATGCTGGTTGGCAGGATTTGATTTTTGTATCAAAAGGCGGAGAGTTTAAGGTTGATGTGTCAAACAACGCCTGGTTAGAGTTTGTCGCATCTTATTCAACAGGATCAACAAATCAGTTGGCATTACTCAGAATTAACTCTGGAGTTAGTAATATCAATGTTGGCAACCAGTTAGTGCTAACGACAAAAGTTGAAATAAATCAGAAGGATGTAGCAAACGGTTTAGTAACAGTTTTATCCGATGGGGAACTCAATCTTGATGCTAAAGAATTATTCATAATTGCGGATGTAAAAAATCCTGAAGACAGTTTCTTGAACGGTATTTATCTAGGTTCAGGATCTGTTGCCTGTGTTGGTTCGACAAAGCCGATAGATTCTTTGGTGATGACAGGAGTTGCATCTGCATTCGCTGTTACCGGTTATTCTTCGATTAAAGTCAACGCAAACAGTCTTTACGCTGATACCATTGGTAAGGATCATAGTCTTGGGTATTTTTTGAGTGGCGAAAATGGTCAAGCTGAAATTAATGTCACTAATAACGCAGAAATTAAAGGCAATATTTATTTAAAAAATGGTCAATATAACTTAACTTTCGGTCAAAACAGTATCTTAGAAACTGAATTTATCGATAATTTGTCTGGCGAAATAAATCTTTCATTGGGTAACGGATCGTTTATTAAAGGAAAAATTTCCGATAAATCGTTTATCAGTGAAAACTCTCGAACAACCCTTGAACTTGATCAAAGCACTTGGGATGTCAGTGGTCGCAGTAGCTTTTACAAGCTGAATACTCATAACTCTAATATCTTTTTGTCTGACTTAGGATCTTCTGATAATCCAACGCTTCAAGTGGGATCTTTAAGTGGTAGTGATACGACGTTTTATTTGTATAACGAAGGTAATGTCTCGTCGTTTATCCAATTAGGCAAAGATTCAACTCAAGGTACGCACAAGGTTCAGCTTACCGGTATCGTGGATACGGAAGAAGAAGTTAATATTCATTTTGCTAATGACAAAAGCGGAAATGTTACTTTTGTGGGGGAAGACTCCATAACGGATGCAGGTCTTTTTGTAATAACCCCGGAATTAACTGCTTCTAAGGCCTCAACGGGCAACAATTGGTACATCACTAACATTAAAGAAACGCCTGGTCCTACACCTGTTGCGATAATTGATGGTTTCCAGAATAACTATTTATTCTGGAGGACACTAACTGACTCTACCAAAGAGCGTTTTGGACAACTTCGTCACGGACAAGAAACTAGTGTCTGGGGGCGTATAACTGCCGGTTCGTTAGACAAGGGTGATTTAAGCAACGATTATCAAACCTACCGTTTAGGTGCTGATACCACTGTAAGTCCCGGCTTGTCAATTGGTGTTATGGCCGAAATTCACGAAGGGGATCTTGACACTTCAAATGGCAGTGGTGAAATGCAGGCTTATACCGCATCGCTGTATGGTTTGTTTGGCTATTATGCAGATGCCGGATTACGTTTAGGTGTGATGGATTATGACTATAAAAATACAGCCATGCTGTACGACAAGTATGACTACCAATCTACTGTAGGTAGCATCTGGTTAGAAGTTGGTAAAGAATGGACTTTTGCCGATCGTTATACTTTAACGCCGCACATTGCAGCACATTATGGTCACTTTGGCACAGAAGATTTCAGAACACAAAACAATTTGAAGGCCACTGTTGAAAGTGTTGACAGTCTTATTTTTACCCTGGGTACCGATTTTGGTTATAAGGGAGACAAATTTGAATTTTCTGCGGTAACGGATGTGATGTCAGAAGTGTCCGGTGATCAAAAAGTTCGTATCAGTCACAACGATAAATTGATTGATCATCATTTCGATTACTCTGATACATGGATGGAATTTGGTTTGAATGCTGCCTATAAACCATCAGAAAATACCTTGATTTGGTTAAATGGAAGACGTAGTGCTTTTGCTGACATTGATAATGACTGGAGGATTAACGCAGGCGTTCGTTGGTTGTTCCAGTAAAGGTCTGTTTTTTTGTTCGTGTCATCAAACGATCTGGTAGCGTGAAGTGAATTCTGAATTTAAATTAAATAGCAGAATTCGACACGAATTTAGGGCGATGAGTATCATCGCCCTAAAACGTTAAAGACATATATTCAATTAAGCGGCAGTTTTTGCCACGAATTCCGCGTTTTTAATTTTATAGATGCCGGATTCCAAACTCTTAATTGTTACTTCAACTAAAGCAGAAGTTTTATTGTCGTCGCATACGCTCATAACAACATTGCCGACAGCAGCATCTTGGAAAACATCGCTTCCGGCTTCAATTTCAACAGCTTCAGTACTTTCAGCCTTAACCATGCAGCGGGGATTTGTGCCGATGTGATGCACGCGGGAGATGATTTCCTGCCCCGGGTAGCACCCTTTATCAAATACCAAGCCGCCGATTTTATCCAGGTTAATCCATTGCGGAATAAAGGCTTCTTTGGTTTTCTCAAAGACCCAGGGGAGACCGGCTTCAATTTCCGATTCAAACCAAACTGAGGAATCTTCAGTCGGATTAAAGCGATTCTTCAGAACGTCGGGAGACGAGAGAGCCAAAACGCGTGTTTTGTCGCAGGCATCTGCAACTCGGCCGAGAATCAAACCTTCCTTATCGATACATTTATCAATTTCAGGTAAATTAACAGCTGGGTTAATAAGACCGGCTACAGCCATCTCAGAGGCAATGCGAATCGTGACTTTACTTCTGAGAATAAACATTGAGAGGCGTTTGACAAAGCCCGGCACAAGGTCGGTCGGCAAAACGATGAAAAACTTATCGTTAACCTTGGCAACACGCATCAATGTAATGATTCTGCCTTGAGGCTGACAGTAGGCGGCCAGTCTGAAGGAGTCACCGATCCCCTTAATGTGATTGGTGAACTGACCGTGCAAAAACGTCTCGGCATCGTCGCCCGTGACTTCAAGCACACTGAGTTCAGGAATAAGAAACGCACCTTCTCGAGGCAGGGCAGGGGACACTTTCCAGGATCCGGAGATGTTATTTTCCATGACTGTCGACTCCAAAACTAAACGCAGGCTGATATTATGGAGGCTTCAAAAAAATAGTGCGAATTTTGCGAGTGATGATTAAGTTCAATCCGGAAGTTTTTTCTCGACTGCATACGTTAAAGTCCATTGAAAAACTTTACTGGGCTATGGGAGCCGCGGCCGGTGTCGCTGTGATCGGTCTTTTTTGCCTCACAGCCAACCAGGTAAGTTTTACCGATGAAGCTCTGGCGAAAAAAGAAATTACGTTTACGGTCCCTCCGGGAACGCCCGCAGCCCGCATTCCGGCGATTCTTGAAAGCGAAGGGGTAGAAGTCAATGACTTTTACTTTAAGCTTTCGCTCAGACTCACCGGGGCGCATAAAAATCTGCACGCCGGGGTATATCGTGTCTATCCTGACGATACTGTCGGCACCATTACCGATCGGCTCTCTCAAGGGGATGCCTATCTTTTCTCCTGGCGAATTCCTGACGGCTCAACGTATTGGGAAGTACGCAGAAGTCTTAATGCGTTAAACGACATTAAACATGACTCCAGGGACATGAGTGCTGAAGCGCTTTTATTTGCCATCGGCGCCAAGGAAGATCATCTTGAAGGGCTGTTTGCTCCGGATACCTACAACTTTCATGCCGGCATCTCCGATTTGCTGATTTTGAAGAAGGCATACGAGCAGCAGCAGGCTATTCTCACTGATGAATGGACCAATCGCAGTGCCGACTGTCAGGTCAAAACCCCGTACGAAGCCCTCATTTTGGCCAGCATCGTTGAGCGTGAAGTCGGCCGAAGCGAAGACCGCGCCATCGTGGCGGGCATTTTCTCCAACCGTTTGAGAATCAAGATGCCGCTTCAAACGGATCCGAGTGTGATTTACGGTGAAGGGGAAAAGTTCGGCGGCGACATCAAACGCGAACATCTTCGCAAAAATACCCCTTACAATACCTATCGGTTTGTCGGCTTGCCGCCCACTCCGATCGGCAATCCGACCCGAGAGAGTATTCATGCCGTGCTGCACCCGGCAAAAACCGACTATCTCTACTTTATCAATAAGGCAAACGGTGATCTGGTTCCGTCAAAGACCCTGGCAGAACATAACCGAGCCGTTCGCCGCTACATTCTCAATAAAGGACATTAAGGATCATGCGAGGTCGTTTCATTACGTTTGAAGGAATTGACGGTGCGGGCAAAAGCACGCAAATCGACGTCATTGAGGCGACTTTGAAGGCTCGCGGTCTAGAAGTGATCCGCACGAGAGAGCCGGGCGGCACACCCTTGGGAGAAGTGATCCGCAAAGAGCTTTTGTCGGTTGATATGGATCCGGCAACAGAAACGCTTCTCTTTTTTGCCTCGCGCGCTGAACATATCGCAAAGGTCATCCGACCGGCAATTGAGCGGGGCGCTTGGGTTTTGAGCGACCGCTTCACGGACGCCACTTACGCTTATCAGGTGGGCGGGCGCGGATTCCCTGCACACAAAGTCGAAGAGCTTGAGCGCTGGACTCAGGGGGAGCTGCAGCCTGATCGCACGGTACTTTTTGATATTGATCCGCAAGTGGCCGCTGAGCGTGTGGCCAAAGCGCGGCAGCTTGACCGCTTTGAAAAAGAAAGCCTTGACTTCTTTACCCGTGTAAGAAATGCTTATCTCACTCGAGCCCAGCAGACGCCTGAGCGTTTTCTCATTGTCAACAGCATGCAGGATAAAGACCTCGTGAGCGATATTCTTCGCAAGGAGTTTTCAACATGGGCTTAGCCGTTTACCCTTGGCAGGATGAGATTGCTCGGGAGCTCGTCAGTTTCAGAGATAACCTCCCTAACGGTCTTTTGGTTTATGGTCCGCGCGGCATCGGCACGATTGACTTGGTTGTTGCTTACGCCAAAAGTCTTTTCTGCGAACATCCTCATGCGGACGGCACGCCTTGCGGCGAATGCAAGGGCTGCAAAATGGCTTGCGCTTATACGCATCCTGATTTGCGTTATGTGGTGAGTGAAGCTGAAGCCATTCCTCGGGGTATTCCTTTTGAGCCTCCGTCAAACGCTGCTAAAGATCGAAAAATCTACCGCGAGATTTTGATTCATCAGCCGCGAGAACTCACAGACTTTTTAAATCTTGCGCCCCATATCAATAACGGCCGACGCATTATTGTGGTGTACCCGGCCGATGCGATCAGAGCCGATGCGGCGGCAACCTTTTTAAAGAGTCTGGAAGAGCCGCCCGAAAGGACAACATTTTTGCTGGTCGCAGACGACATTGACAGGGTTTTGCCAACGATTCGCTCACGCTGCAGGCTTTTGAGAGCCAAAGCGCCGAGCCATGACGAAGCTCTGGCGTGGTTAAAAGAAAGGGGAGTCGATGATGCCGAGGAGGCGCTTGCGAGAGCCGCGGGCCGCCCCTGTCTGGTCACTGATGAAGCGGCTATTCGCAATAACCCCGACATTGACAGTAAAACCCGTGAGCAGCTTCTGACCCTCACCTCGATGGCTCCTGCTATTCGCCTTGAGCTTTTAAAGACTCTCTCTCTGGGACCCCGCATTGATCCCACAAAGATTGCGGTAAAAGAAGGCCGCACGGCGCTTCCGGTATCGGCGGTGCTGCCCGTGCTTGAGCGTTGGAGCTATGACCTTCTGGCCGTTAAAGAGGGACTTGAGCCGCATTACTTTCCGGCTTTTTCTCCTCAGATGAAAGCACTTGTCAAAGACGTTGATGCGGACAAACTGTTTAAATTCAACGATTCTCTCAAAGCCATGCGAAGGGTGATCACACACCCCTTAAACGCCCAGCTCATTGTTGAGCAAGCGATTTTGCGCTACCGCAAAACAATGGCAAACCAAGCGTTTGAATAATTTTCAGAACGCTTTTAGTTTACGCATGGCGCGCGCCACTTCACTTTCTTCCGGCGTGAGATAGCGGCTCGTGGTGCCGACGCTGGCGTGACCCATGGCGTTTTGCACAACGTTAACCGGCATCTCTTTGAGCGCCGTTGTGGCAAAAGTGTGTCTCAGCCAGTGAGTGGAACTCGCTCTGAACTTCGCGGCATCAAGCGGTCTTTCGTTTTCAACATGAAGCGCCACGGCTTCAAGAAAGTCCTCAAGCGCCAGATAAAGTCCCGAGCGGCTCAAAGCGGTTCTTTTGGCTTGTCCGGTCTTGAGACTGTTTTGTCTGCCTCGTCCCAATGAAGCCAGAAGCGGCGTGTCGGGATCAACGAGGCCTAAGTGCGGGAGCCCCCGCATGCTGAGGTAATGGTTGATGAGTGAGACCTGCTCCTGCTGCAGGGGAAGCCGTCTGATTTTGTCACCTTTACCCACGACTTCAATCACAGTGATCGTTTCCGTGTCAATACGCCGCTCAACGATCCATGAGGCTCTTGCCTGAAGCATTTCGCTTGCCCGAAGTCCCAAGCCCTTACCCAGCATCAGCACCACCGCCATTCTGGCATGACGTTCGTCATCGTCTTGAGACTCAAAATAGTCGTAGATCGTTTGCCATTGTGATTCAGTAAAAGAGCGGTCGGCAAACGCCTTCGGTGCCCCTTCACCTTCAAGATAGGGAACTTTGGTTGAAATTTGATCAAAGGGGTTATAGACAATGTAGCCGGTTTTCTTTAAGAAATTAAAAAGCTGTCTCACAACGGTCACGGACATTTTGCGTGACGTGTGAGAAAGGGCGCCGTTAAAGGGACGCCAATTTTCATTGTCTCGCGGTGTATTTTTTGTGCCGATCCAATTGTGCTGTGGGCACTTCCAGTGTTTTGCCCAGACCTTTTCATCAAGGCGCCCCAGTTCTTCAAGCCAGCGCAGGTAGTCGCTTGCTTCTGCCACACCTACTGCACTCATGGCGATGTCCTTTTCGACGGTACACCATAATAAAAACCGTTCGGCTTCTTTTCTGTAAACCCCCTGTGTGTTGGGGTTTCCTGCTCGGGCGTTGATCCAAGCGTTGATAGCTGAGAGGTCGTCCAACGCCTCAAGGCTTTGCATGGCACTGTCGCCGCGGTTCGGACCGCTTCGTCCGTCAAGTCCTGCCTCCAGATGAATCCGTTCCAAGGGTTTTATCTTGGGGTTGGGTGGGAAATAAGGTCTTTCTTCAGCTCCTGATTTTTTCCTGTTTCGTAAAAGCCCTTTCACTTTAAGCCATGATTCAAAAGCTTCACGGTCACTCTGATTTTCAATGATCCCTTCCAATTGACCGTTTTTCACGGCTTTGACGATATTGCCCACCGTTACGCATCGATTTTGAATGGCTTTAAAGGCGTAAGCCGAGTCAAATATATCCACCAACAGTGTTTTGGAAGTGATTTTTTCAGGGACAGAATCAAGAAATAAAACGCTCATGGCTCAAACTTATGTTGAATAACAGCCCAATTCTAAAATTTTTTTCTCTAAGATTAACGACTTGATGTCGATTTTTTGTGTTTTGATTTTCTATGCGTCGCTTTTTAATCACTTTTGTGGCCATTTTGGTGGTGCTATTTTCTGCAATGGGGGTGGAATCTCTCATCATGGGAGACCATAACTCGATTTTGCGTCAAACGCTCACGAGCCCCGTCAAACAGTTTATCGACGGCTCGCGCGGCAATCCCAATCAGGTGGTGGTAGCCATTGATACGCAGATTGACCCGTACATGCAGCGCACCTATTTCAAAGCCACACTCGACGCTATTGATCAGACTGTTCGGTCGTCCGATAAATTCTTGGTTTTGAAGTTTCTTGATCGTGAAACGATCAGCGAAATGCTTGCTGACGGAGAAATCGACTTTCTGATCAGCGAGTCTGACTTTTACGCCGATTTGGCTTTTGAAGATAAGGTCAAAGCCATTTCTATGCTCTGGCGTGCTCAGGCAAAGTCGCCGAGTTACTCGGCGGCTTCCACTATTGTGGTGAGCTCTTCAAACACAAAAATCTACACACTGACTGATATCGCCTCAGGCACGTATCGGGTGGCTTCGGCTTCAAATGAATCTTTTGCCGGTTTTACGATTTCCAAAGAAGCTTTCACTGAGAAGAATCTTTCCTGGCAGGCGGCCTATAAGAACATCATTTTCTCTTCAAACCGCAATCCGCTTGACGTGTTGAACGCGGTCAAAAGCGGCACGGCTGATGTCGGTATTGTGCCCGCATGCTTTATCGAACAGGTCATGATTCGCAACCAGGCTCACTTAAGTGATTACCGTGTTATTAATCCGCAGCCGGTCTCAGAACTAGCCTGTCAGCATTCCACCAATGCCTATCCGAGTCTGATGGTTTCCTACCGCAACGGCGTTGACAGCAACTGGATTTTGGAGATGACGAATTCCCTTTTGGGGCTGAAGCTTCCCTATGGGGCGACTTGGAGCATGGCGGAAAATACGCGAGAGCTTTATGACCTTATGTATCACCTGCGCATGGGTCCCTACAACAATGTGACCTACTCGGCGATTTACCGGGTCTTTAGCGAAAACCGCGCCATTTTTATTACGGCAATTTTCCTTATTGTCGCGGGCTTTTTCTATAACCTCATTATTTCCGTGGAAGTGGCTTCCCGCACCAAAGCGTTAAAGAAAGCACTTGCGGAAAAAGAGCGCATCTCCAAGCAGCAGGAACAGACCAATGAATACATCTCGCGGCTTGAGCGCACGGGGATTGTGGGGCAGATGTCTAGCATGATCGCGCACGAACTCAAGCAGCCTTTGGCCACTGTGTCAAACTACTCACGAGGACTTTTGCGGCGTATTGAAAGGGGATCGGCCGATAAGGAAACGATCGTGAAGATCCTCAAAGAAATCGAATACCACACCGATCGGGCCAATGACATTGTCGATCACGTAAGAAGCTACGCAAAGCCTCACGATATCAAACGTGAAGAGCATGATCTGCGCGACATTGTTGCCAAGACCGTGTCCACTTTTGAAAAATCCGGCCGAAGCAGTGTCCCCGTGGTCGTAGAAGGCGTCAATAAAGCACTGGTTGAAGCTGACGATTGGGAAATTGAATTAGCCATTCTGAATCTGTTGAAGAATTCAGCCGACGCATTTACTGAAGTGCATCCGGCCATGCGTGATACCGATGAGGAGATTATCCGTATCCGCATCGAGGATCATGAGGACAGCTGGTGGATCCGAGTGATTGACAATGCAAAGCTTGTTGACGCCGATTTCACAGAACAATTCTTCCAAAAGCTAGAAAGCTCAAAAGCGCATGGTTTGGGTCTGGGATTGTCCATTGTGAGCTCTTTGGCTGAACGCCATGCGGGCCGAGTCTGGGCAGAGCCCAACCCAGGGCGCGGCGTGATTGTGACGATCGAATTGCCGAAGTATCGGCCGATTGAAGAAAAACTTTAAGCGCATCGAGAGGCTTAAATCGTTTGAGATTTAAGCCTTTCGTTTAATTAAAGGTGATGTCGTATTGCTCGGGACCGTAACAAGACTCGACCTGAAGAGAAACCGGGCTGGCGATGAAGTCCTGCAGCAGATTCAAGGCTTCAGCCTCATCTTCCAGGAAGAGGTCGATTACGGTTTGGCTTGCGATAATGGAAAACTCTTTGATGCCCGGGTACTGGCGCCATTCGCGAAGCACTTCTCTTAAGATTTCGTAGCACACGGTGCGGGCGGTTTTGATTTCGCCGCGCCCGCCGCAAAGGGGACACGGTTCGCAGAGGATGTGGCCGAGCGAGTCGCGCGTGCGCTTTCTGGTCATTTCAATGAGTCCCAATTCCGAGAAGTTACTCATCGTAATGTGTACGCGGTCGGTGGAAACGGCTTTTTGCAGTTCAGCGAGGACTGCTGCGCGGTGGGCGTCTTTTTCCATATCGATAAAGTCGATAATGATAATGCCGCCTAAGTTTCTGAGACGAAGCTGGCGGGCAATGACGCGTGCGGCCTCAAGGTTTGTCTTAAAGACCGTGTCGCCGAAATCGCGTTTGCCGACATAAGCGCCGGTGTTGACGTCAATCGTGGACATCGCTTCATTTTGATCAAAAATGAGGTAGCCGCCCGATTTGAGGTCTACACGCCGAGAGAGTGCTTTATCAATCTCGCTTTCAATGCCGAATTGCTCAAAAAGCGGAATTTCGCCCGTGTACATTTCAAGCTTATCGACAACAGTCGGCACAAAATTGACGGCAAAGTCCCTGAGTTTATCGATATTGTCGTCCCAGGCGTCCACAAGCACGCGTGTTGTCTGTTCGTTAACCATGTCGCGAAGCGCGCGTTCTTCAAGATACAAGTCCTGGTAGAGAATGCCGGGGGCGGCCGTCACCGAGATTTTCTCTGCGATTTGCTTCCAAAGTTTGGAAAGGTACTGCATATCGTTGAGAAAATCGTCGCTTGTGGCCCCTTCGGCGCAGGTTCTGACAATGTAGCCGCCTTTTTCGCTTTCAGGGCGCACAGAGGTAATCAGAGCTTTGAGACGATCGCGTTCAGCGTCATCTTCAATGCGCTGAGACACGCCGATATGCGGTTCTTTGGGAAGGTAAACCAGTTTATGACCGGCCAATGAAATGGTGGTCGTGAGTCTTGCCCCTTTCGTGCCGATGGGATCTTTTGAAACCTGAACGATGACGGATTCACCCTCGTGCAGAATGTACTCGATGGGTTTATAGCTTCCGTCTTCCTGTCGTGCGGTGAAAATATCATGAACGTGAAGAAAGGCTGTTCGTTCCAGACCGATATCAATAAATGCCGACTGCATGCCGGGCAGCACCCGCATGACTTTGCCTTTGTAGACGTTGCCGACAAGACCTCGCTGGGCGCGGCGCTCAATATGAAGGTCTTCAAGAATGCCGTTGACCATCACGGCCACACGGGTTTCCTGAGCGGAACAATGAATTAGCAGCACTTCGTTCATAATTTCTCTCTAGTAATCACGGGAGATTTTAACTAAAGAGAGACTTGAGTGCTTAGAGGGGATTATTTCCAATCGACGTAGAAAAGAGCTGGGATTGATTGGAGTCTCGGAGGAATATCGCGTGCATTGGCAACGCCAGAGATCATCAAGAGGCCGCCTTCGGCAAGAAAATTGTTAATTAACGGATCCTCGGGATTTACCGCATTATTAACAGCCAGGATTTTAATCCCAAGTTTCTCAACTGTCTCTTTTTCAATATTGTTGCCCAACGCGACATATTTAAATCCTGCCACACGTGCGGAAACGTACTGAGCATAGTTGACGACTTCAACCGCCATGCGTTCCGGATAGGGACACTCGGCAAGCATCTTTGCGTAATCGTTGCCTTTATTAATCACGAGAAACATTTGCGGATGCTCTGCCATGATTTTGGCTACGTCTGTTAAAAGCAGGGGCGTGAACTGATCAAGAATTTTTCGCTCTTTAACCTGAGAAGCGGTGGGCGGAATAATACATTGGCCTGAATGACCGGTTTGCGTATTGAAATCGTCAATGTAATGGGCGCCGAAATAGTGGCCGTCAAGTGTGACGCGCAGATCAAGTTCAATGAAGCGGTAACCGTTTTCCAATGATTTGAGTACGGCTTCCTTTGAGTTGGTATAGGTATTTGGACCGATGGCGCCGCCCGCGTGAGCAATATAACGTTCATTGCCGATAGGAATCGGTTCAGCCTGTTCGAGCTCAATGAGTCCGATGCGGTGTGCCCATTCGTATTGCCATTGAAAGTTGTGCAAAAGGGCCCATGTCACGATGACCAGAAAAATACTCAAAACCAAAAGCCACGGGCGAACAACAAATCGTTTCATAACGGCCCCCATCTTTAAAAAAAATTATAGAAGTCAGCTATTTCGATCACAAATAAAAGTTAACACCCGTTACAATCTCTGCCGTGGATATCTACTTGAGTAATACAATGTCTGAAATTGAATTAAGCGGTCAAATTGCGGCAAAAGCTCATGCCGGTATGGGACTTTATGTTTGTCCTGTCGATCCTGAAGGCTTAAACAGCCTTTACTACACAATTGAAGTCAATGATGCACAGGGCGTTGCTTTCCTGCGCCGGCTTCTGACAATTGACGTCAAGAATGTTCATCGGGGAGAGGTGCGCCAGAGTTTTATTCTCAATGCGTTGGGCCTTATCACCGATTTTGTTTGGGTGGCTCACTTGCCTGACTCGGATGATCATTACCGAGTCGTCTTCCAGTCACTCGATACATTAGCTTGGATGCACCAGGTTGCCAAGGCTTTTGATGAAGACTTCACGACCGTTCAGACTTCCACGGCGCTGCTTTTTGCCGATCAAACAAATACTCCGCATGGCTTAATGCCTGACGGTAAAGTGTCAACGATGAAAACCGGCAAAGGTGACATTCTTGTGATGCGTGTGGGTAACCTGAGCCTGCTTCAGGGACCTGCCGATGCCTTTGCGGGCTTTACTCACCCCGGCATTGAAGCGCTGGATGAATTAAGCGCCATGACGCTTTGCTGCGCCTGCGGCACGCCTCTGGCTTTTGCCTGGGAAGTCTGCGACATGATGCCGTCAGATGTGGACGGCGCACGATACATTGATTTTTCGGATCCCGCTCGCATGTTTATCGGACGAGCCTTGACCGAGGCCCGTCTTAAAGCAGGCGAGGCGAAAAAAGCCGCCAAACTTGTTTCTCATCAGGATAACGGCGCTCAGTGGTTTGAAGCTCCCGCTGAAGTGAGTCTTTTGACTGAAGAGGGAGTGCCTGTGGCAAAAACGCATTTTGTCGGTCTTTTGGGTGATAAATTAATTTGCTGCGCCTTTGTGCCCGCTTCTGTTGAAAGCTCGTCTCTTGTCTGGCTCAATGAAGGCGAGCAGCAGGCCTATCGAGTGGAAGTTCTCGATTAATTAAGGAGTCAATCGTGAGCGTCAGTGTTTTTGATATTTTCCGAGTCGGTATCGGTCCGTCATCTTCCCACACTGTGGGGCCGATGCGTGCAGCGGTCCGCTTTTCAAAAGAATTGATTGAAAAAGGACTTGATGCGAAGACCGATCGTATCTGGGTGGATCTGATGGGTAGTCTCGGCGCGACCGGCATCGGGCACGCCACCGATACAGCTTTTCAGCTGGGGCTCATGGGAATGCTGCCCGCTGACGTGGATCTTGATGCCGCGCCCGGTATTTTGCAGGCTATCAAAACCAAACACCAACTGACGCTTGCCAACGGAAAGGTTATCCATTTTGACCCTTCCCGCGACATTATTCTGAGCCCTGAAAAAGTAGCGATTTATCACACCAACGCCATGCACGTCATCGCTCAGGATAAAGACGGCAATGTGCTTTTATCCCGCCGCTATTATTCGGTGGGCGGCGGCTTTATTGTTGAAAGTGATCCCGATAACTTCGATAAGGTAAGCGAAGATAAGGAAACTGTTCATACCAAACCCCAGCCTTATCCCATCAGCACTGCCGCCGATTTAATGAAATGGTGCAATGAAACCGGTCTGTCAATTCCGGAAATTGTCCGAGCCAATGAACGGGTTTGGTGGGAAACCGATGAAAAGATCAATCGCCAGCTCGATTACCTTTGGTCGGTCATGAAGGACTGCGTAGCCCGCGGACTTAAAAATGAAGGCATTATGCCGGGCCCCCTGAAAGTCAAGCGCCGTGCCAAGCAAATGTATCTGAAGCTTGACTATGAGCACCGCACATTAAATGATCCTCTTGCGGTTTTGGATTGGGTCAATGCCTTTGCTTTTGCCGCCAATGAGGAAAACGCTTGCGGGGGACGTGTTGTGACGGCGCCCACCAACGGCGCTGCCGGTGTTATCCCCGCAGTGCTTCATTACTACATGAAGTTTATTGAATCAGCAAGCATCGAAGGCGTGCGAGACTTCTTATTGACGGCCGGTCAAATCGGCATCCTTTATAAGGAAAACGCTTCGATTTCCGGCGCTGAAGTGGGCTGCCAGGGTGAAGTGGGTGTCGCCTGCTCAATGGCCTCGGGCGGTCTGGCTCAGGTACTGGGTGCAACGCCGCAGCAAGTGGAAAATGCCGCAGAAATCGGTATGGAGCATCACCTGGGGATGACCTGTGATCCGGTGGCAGGCCAAGTGCAGATTCCCTGCATTGAACGCAACGCTGTTGCTGCTGTTAAGGCAATCAACGCTGCGCGTCTGGCGCTTTTGGGCGACGGGCACCACTATGTGTCGCTCGATCAGGTGATTGTCACAATGCTTAAAACCGGTCTTGATCTTCAGACCAAATATAAAGAAACAAGCCGCGGCGGTTTGGCCGTAAGCGTTGTTGAGTGCTGATTCAAAAAACTTGAGCCGCAGATGCGGCTCAAGTCGTCTTTGGGTGCTGCAGGTCACTTCCTTTCGTAGATTCTGAAGCAGTAACTGAACGGATGAGTGTCTGTAGCCGGGAATGTTTCCTCTTCCGTGAGTGTCCACTCATCTTCTGAAAGCGGCTCAAAGAAGGCATCGCCCTCAAAGTCAGCATTGAGATAGGTGATGTGGGCAACCTGCACTTTAGGAAGCGCTTCTTTGTAGACCTGAGCGCCCCCCATGATGAAGGCAACAGGCGCATCTTTAACAGCCTCAAGTGCTTCATCGAGACTTGAGACCACGGTGGCGCCTTCGGCCGCGTAGTCCTTTTGACGCGTGATCACAATGTTTCGTCGGCCGGGCAGGGGACGGCCCAGGGATTCCCAGGTTTTGCGTCCCATAATCACAGGTTTGCCAAGCGTCGTGCGCTTGAAGTTTTTAAGGTCTTCCGGCAAATACCACGGTAATTTATTTTCTTTCCCGATCACGCCGTTTCTGGCGTGTGCGACGATTAAATGCAATTGTGTCATGCGTTTACTCCTTAAGCCGCCTAAACCGCCACAGGTGCCTTAATGGCAGGGTGCGGATCGTAACCCACGATTTCGAAATCTTCATACTTGTAGTCAAAGATCGATTCCGGACGACGCTTGATCACAAGCTTCGGATAGGGTCGCGGCTCACGAGACAATTGTAAGCGCACCTGATCAAAGTGGTTGTTGTAGAGGTGGCAGTCACCGCCCGTCCACACAAAGTCACCCACTTCGAGGTCACACTGTTGGGCAAGCATATGCGTGAGAAGCGAGTAGCTTGCGATGTTAAAGGGAACACCCAGGAAAATATCGCACGAGCGCTGATAGAGCTGGCAGGAGAGTTTCCCGTCAGCCACATAGACCTGGAACATCATGTGGCAGGGCGGCAGCGCCATCTTCGGCAATTCCGTCACGTTCCATGCCGTCACAATCATGCGGCGGGAGTCCGGGTTGGTTTTGATCGTGTGAATGAGTTCGGCGATCTGATCAACCGTTTGGTTATCGGCGCCTCGCCAATTTCTCCACTGCACGCCGTAGATCGGACCTAAGTCACCGTTTTCATCGGCCCATTCGTCCCAGATGCTCACGCCATTTTCTTTAAGGTAGCCGATATTGCTGTCGCCTTTTAAAAACCAGAGCAATTCATGAATGATGGAGCGCAGGTGCAGTTTCTTGGTCGTCACCAGCGGAAAGCCGTGCTGAAGGTTAAAGCGCATCTGATAGCCGAACACAGAGCGAGTGCCCGTGCCGGTTCGGTCACTTTTATTGACGCCATGGAAAAACACATGACGCATCAGATCTTCGTATTGATGTTCGATAAGCATAAGTTTTGAAGACGTTAAAAATTAGTAAATTTGAACTATTTTACCGCAAGTTCCGTAAAGCCCCGGCATTCATGCCGAGGATATAAGGAACGCCG
>ERZ779866.1423-NODE-1423-length-24194-cov-3.964042_pt1 | contig 24194 bp, 20 predicted proteins | sample MGYA00511248_ERZ779866 | MGnify/ENA primary metagenome ERZ779866 (study PRJEB29588, sample SAMEA2155758) | human gut metagenome | biome: human gut; feature: human-associated habitat; material: faeces | place: Denmark | collected 2008/2010 ... | reverse complement strand
AGCACGGCAGGGGAGGAATGTGGGTAACTCTGTTTTTATATTCTAACCTTTTCGTGCATTCTACCTATATAATTGTATTATAAATACCCCGCAATGTTGCGGGGTGCTGCGTTAGCAGTATAGGGGGAGAGACCGAAGGAACAAAGTTCCGGAGGAGAGGGGTTAAAAAAGATCGTTTGTACTTGTTCATTTTGTTCTCGGCTTGTACTATCTTTGCAAAATGTGAAGATAGTCAAGTTTATTTTTAACCCTCTCGCTCTGCGGGTACTCCCCACTATCTCGTTAAAGACGAACGGTGGGAGAGGGGCGATAAAAAATTGGAATATATGAAAATAGCGGTAGTAGGTACAGGCTATGTGGGCTTGGTTACGGGAACTTGTTTCGCTGAGATAGGAGTGGACGTCGTCTGTGTGGATATAGATGCCGAGAAAATAGCTCGTATAGAGCGTGGCGATATACCTATTTACGAGCCGGGGCTCGACGAGATGGTTATCAGGAATATGAAAGCCGGACGTTTGCGGTTTGCCACCGATCTATCGGCTTGTCTCGACGGGGTGGAAATCTTGTTCAGTGCGGTGGGTACTCCTCCTGACGAAGACGGATCGGCCGATTTGAGATATGTGCTCGATGTGGCTCATAGTGTGGGACGGTATATGACTGATTATCTTGTTGTCGTTACCAAGAGTACGGTTCCGGTGGGGACTGCCCGAAAAGTGAAAGCGGCTATACAGAGCGAGTTGGATAAGAGGGGCGAAAAGATTGACTTCGATGTGGCTTCCAATCCTGAATTTTTGAAAGAGGGGAATGCAATAGCCGATTTCATGCGCCCCGACCGTGTGGTCGTTGGGGTCGAAAGCAAGCGAGCGGAGGCTTTGATGCAAAAGCTCTACAAGCCCTTCATGATCAACAAGTACAGGATTATTATTACCGATATACCTTCGGCGGAGATGATTAAATATGCGGCTAACGCTATGCTGGCGACTCGTATCAGCTTTATGAACGAAATTGCGTTATTGTGCGACGAGGTGGGAGCCGATGTAGGAGCTGTGCGCAAAGGTATCGGAGCCGACGATCGTATCGGCAGCCGCTTCTTGTATGCCGGCTGTGGATATGGGGGCTCTTGTTTCCCGAAAGATGTGAAGGCTTTGATAAAGACGGCGGAAGAGAATGATTGCGATATGCAGATTTTGAAAGCTGTCGAACGGGTGAACGAGTCGCAAAAGGAATTGCTTTATTACCGATTGCTCCGCTATTTCGACGGGAAAATATCGGGACGAAAATTTGCCGTGTGGGGGCTTTCCTTTAAACCGGAGACCGACGATATGCGCGAAGCCCCGGCTTTGATATTGATCGATAAGTTATGTGATGCAGGAGCCCGTGTAAAGGTATATGACCCGGTGGCTATGCCGGAATGCAAGCGGCGGATAGGGAATAAGGTGGAATATGCCGAGAATATTTATGAAGCGGTTGCCGATGTGGATGCTTTGTTGATTGTAACGGAATGGAAAGAGTTTCGTTTGCCGGATTGGAAAACGGTTATCCGGTCTATGAAATCACCTGTGATATTCGACGGTCGTAATATTTATGATCCGTCTGAGATGAAAGAGTTGGGATTTGCTTATTATAGTATAGGTCGTCCGACGGTTTAGGGACTGTTCCGATAAAAAAGTAAGACAGGTATGCGTCCTATTGTGGGGCGGATACCTGTCTTTTTATAATAGAAAGGGGCTGAGAGGAATATCCTTCTCCGTAATGGCTGCTCCTCCTTTTACCGTTACGGTTTCGGGAATCCTTCGGAGCGCCCTTTCTGCCTATAATAACGATATAGGAGTGTTTTGGTTCAATGTGGTCATGCTTTTATCGTGATTTGTCTTATTTTTAATTTTTTTGTCGAAAATCTGTTTTTGAGGAACACTTTAATTGTTTGGAGCGTATCTTTGCAATGGAACAGAACTCGATATCGGTAAGTGAGATTAGATTGTTTCGAGATGTATTGTTTTTGTAAATAAATAATGTTGTAAAGAGATTTTATTATGAAAAAATGGGTGTGCAGATTATCTATCGTATGCTGCTTGTGTTTGTTTTTTACCTCTGTGAAAGCTCAGCTTTCGTTGGGTGGGCTTGGAGACATACTGAATTCATCGACAGTGAATAAGGTTGTGAGTGCTATTGCCGGTACAGATGCTTCGTTGACGGTTGCCGATTTAGCCGGGACGTGGAAATATTCGGCTCCTGCTTGTAAGTTCGAAAGCAGCGATTTCTTGAAATCGGCGGGAGGTGAGGTCGTGGCTGCATCTCTGAAAACAAAGTTGGCGACCTACTATACAAAGGCCGGTATCACGCCTTCGCGGGTTTCATTTGCTTTTGCCGATACTACTTTTGTGATGAAATATGGTAATGCGAAATTGAACGGTCATATTGTTAAAGACGAAGAGAGCGGAAGATTCGTGGTTACATTTACTGCCGTGGGTGGTTACCTTCCCATAATGGTTATGGATGCCGTTATAAACAAGAATGGCAATACGTTGGAAATACTTTTCGATGTGGATCGATTCGTGAAGGTATTGACCACTATTGCCTCGAAATCTCAGAGTTCTACATTAAAAAGTGTCGGTGGATTGCTCGATGAATATGACGGAATATTGATGGGATTTGAACTAAATAAATGAACGAATTCCTAGAAGTGGTGGCGAAAAAAAGAACAAGAAAGAAGGAGAATAGAATAATGGGTGTGTCTCCATAATGGTTATCTTTGCTAATTATATTGTATAACAAAAAAATAAAAGAAATGAAAAAATTGTTTTTAACTTTGGCCCTTGTATTGGGCGTATCAATTGCGAATGCACAATTTTTTATCGGAGGTCAGTTTGGTATAACCCATGATGATGCAAAGGATAATACAACTTTTACGATTGCTCCCGAATTTGGTTATGCCTTTAATGATATGTGGACCGTTGCCGGTATGATTGGCTATACGCATATGGACAATTATAATTCGTTTTATATCGCTCCGTATGCCCGTTGGACTTTTTTTAAGAGAGACTTTTTAAGTTTGTTGGTTGATGGTGGTTTAGGTTTTTCCACCGGTAAATATAAAGGAGCAGACTCGGTAAATGGTTTTGAAATTGGTTTCAAACCGGGTATATCTTTTAACTTGACCGATAATTTTGCCTTGGTCGCTCATTATGGCTTCTTGGGCTATCGTGATAAATATAACGGAAATAGTGTCTCTGGTTTGTCTTTGAAGGGTAATGAATTGAGTTTCAGCTTGTATTATTGCTTTTAATATTTGAAACGAATCGATATTTCGACCGTCCGATTTTTATCGGACGGTTTTTTTATTCTTTTCGGTAGAATTGTAAGGTGAGAAGGTATTGCCGAACTTCTTTTTTGCGAGATGACAAATCGGGATAGGTCAGCGATGTAGGGGGAGTGCATAGGGGTTGATTGTAGAATTTGAACCTTTCTCCTTGCGGGTATTTCCCTTATATTTCCTGCCATTTCCGTTGAGCTAACCCTTCCGTCACTTTGTGACACCTCCCCTATATTTTGCGATGCAAAACACCCCGTAAGGCTACGGGACACGGCAGGGGAGGAGTGTAGAAATTTTCCAGCGTTTTTGCTCTACTGGGGTTTTGAGTTCTCCGATACTTCGTTTACTTCTCTTATCCATTGCAGATGAGGGAAGGGAGAAGCCGATGCCTGACTCTGTTTCCGTTATTGTCGGTATTTTTCGACATTTCCATTGAGTTAGCCCCTCCGTTATTCCGTGCCACCTTCCCTATATGTCTATGCCACAGGGGAGGAGTTAAAAGACTATTCTCATTGATTTCCTATTGAGTCGTAAAGGGTGGGGCTGTTTTTTTTGCTCGGGTATGAAAATCCCGCTCTATCGAAATTAGATAGAGCGGGATTTTATTTTTTTGTATGGTCTTTTACTTCTTTTTCAAGGCTGCTATGCTTTCTTCGAGCGATTTGATTTTTTCTTCGGCATCGGCTTTCTTTTTGCGCTCCATAGCTACCACGGCTTCGGGTGCATTTTGAACGAAGCGTTCGTTGCCGAGTTTTCCCATTACTGTTTTGAGGAATCCCTGAGCATATTTTAATTCGGCTTCGAGTTTTTTCAATTCGGCTTCTACATCGATGGCGTTGCTCAGAGGAATCGCATATTCCGTTGCATGTACCCGGAACGAAGCGGCGGCCGGATCTTTTTCTTCGATTGTTTCGATCGTTGCCAGATTGGTCATTTTGGTCAATATGCAATCGTTCGAGTGATCGTGTGCGCCGATAATTTGCAGCGTGAGCTGTTCTTTATTGGCTATGCCTTTTTGCAAGCGGATCGTACGTATTCCCGCTACGACCAGTTTGGTCGTTTCGAATCGGTTTATGATTTCCATGTCGACCGGTTGGGGCTCGGGCATGCGTGCTGTCATGATGCTTTCGCCTTCTTTGCGGTCATACAGGTGTTGCCACAATTCTTCGGTGATGAAGGGCATGAAAGGATGCAACATACGGAGCAGTGCATCGAAGTACCGGAGTGTAGCATCGTAGGTTTTGCGGTCGATAGGTTGTTGATAGGCTGGTTTAACCATTTCGAGATACCAAGATGAAAATTCGTCCCAGAAGAGTTTGTATATAGCCATGAGGGCTTCGGACAGACGATATTTCCCGAACAGGTCTTTGACTTCTTCGAGCGTACGGTTGAGTTGTGCGTCGAACCATTCTACGGCAATGGCTGCCGTTTGAGGTTGGGGGAGGGTTTCATCTACGTTCCAACCTTTTACCAAGCGGAAGGCATTCCATATTTTGTTGTTAAAGTTGCGTCCTTGCTCGCATAACGCATCGTCGTATAGTATGTCGTTTCCGGCAGGTGCGGCCAACATGAGTCCCATGCGGACACCGTCGGCTCCGTAGGTTTTTATCAGTTCGAGAGCGTCGGGCGAATTACCGAGCGACTTGGACATTTTTCGTCCTATTTTGTCCCGTACGATTCCGGTGAAATAGACATTGCGGAAAGGAAGTTTGTGTTCATACTCGTATCCGGCCATAATCATTCGAGCCACCCAGAAGAAAATGATATCGGGGGCTGTAACCAAATCGGTGGTCGGGTAATAGTAGTTTATTTCTTCGTTGCCGGGATTGTTGATACCATCGAAAAGCGAGATGGGCCATAACCACGAAGAGAACCATGTGTCGAGGCAATCTTCGTCTTGTCGCAGATCGCTCATTTGAAGGTCGGCCTTACCACTTTTCTCTCGGGCTAATTTCAACGCTTCTTCGGGAGTGGCAGCTACTACGAATCCGCCTTGCGGAAGGTAGTACGCCGGGATGCGATGTCCCCACCAAAGCTGGCGGGAGATACACCAATCTTTAATGTTTTCCATCCAGTGCCGATAAATGTTTTTGAATTTATCGGGGTGGAATTTGATTTCGTCTTTCATGACGGCATCGAGAGCCGGGGCTGCGAGTTTATCCATTTTGACAAACCATTGCATCGATAGTTTGGGTTCGATAACGACATTGGTACGTTCGGAATAACCCACTTTATTGTCGTAATCTTCGACTTTTTCGAGTAATCCAGCCTCTTGTAAGTCTTTGGCGATTTGTTTGCGAACGTCGAAACGATCCATTCCTACGTAAAGTCCTCCGGCTTCGCTGATAGTTCCGTTGTCGTTGAATATGTCGATACTCGGCAGATTGTATTTTTCTCCCAGCATATAGTCATTTACATCGTGTGCCGGGGTGACTTTTAAGCAGCCGGTTCCGAACTCAATATCGACATAGTCGTCCATGATAATAGGAACCACCCGATTTACCAGCGGTATGATGACTTTTTTCCCTTTAAGGAATGAATAGCGCGGGTCGTTGGGGTTTACACAAACTGCCGTGTCGCCTAAGATTGTTTCAGGTCGTGTGGTGGCAACGATAATGTATTTATCCTCGCCTTCGATAAAATAGCGCAGATAATAGAGTTTGCTGTGTTCGTCTTTATAAATGACTTCTTCGTCGGAGAGGGCGGTGAGGGCTTTGGGGTCCCAATTTACCATGCGGACTCCTCTGTAAATGAGTCCTTTGTTGTATAAGTCGACAAATACTTTCAAAACACTTTCGGAGCGGATTTCGTCCATAGTGAAAGCAGTGCGGTCCCAATCGCAGGATGCTCCCAATTTTTGGAGTTGTTTCAAGATGATTCCGCCGTGTTCTTCTTTCCATTCCCAAGCGTATTTGAGAAATTCTTCTCTGGAAAGATCGCTTTTTTTAATACCTTGCGCTGCAAGTTTATTTACCACTTTGGCTTCGGTGGCGATAGATGCATGGTCTGTGCCGGGAACCCAACAAGCATTTTTCCCTTCCATGCGAGCCCGGCGTACCAGAATGTCTTGTATCGTATTGTTCAGCATGTGCCCCATGTGCAGAATCCCGGTGACATTGGGTGGCGGAATGACAACGGTATAGGGTTCTCGACCGTCGGGCTTCGATTTGAAAAGACCGTTTTTCAACCAATAGGCATACCATTTTTCTTCTACGTCGGCGGGATTGTACTTCGTGGCAAGTTCGTTCATAAAGTCGTTCTTTCAGAATGTTCTATATTATTTCAAGATACAAAAGTAAAAAGGCTTTTGTACCAATCGGGTGCAAAAGTATAAAATATTTTCCGAAAAAGATATTCTTCGGAGTCAAAGGTGTTTATGGCATTTGTCTCGAAAAGAAAGTTTTTTTGTTTTCGACATGTTTCGTAAACTATCGTTTAAGCCCGTCCACGGCGGAACGTAGTTGTTCGAGCGCTTTTTGCAAAACTGCGCGAGGCGTACCTACGTTTAGCCGCATGTGTCCTTTGCCTTCGGGGCCGAACATTTCACCGTCGTTGAGTGCGAGTCTGGCTTTATCGACAAAAAGGTCGATGAGTGCATCGTGTTCGAGGTGAAGCCGTGTACAGTCGAGCCATACGATAAAGGATGCTTGCGGCCTGATGGCTTTGATGGCGGGAATATGACAATCGAGAAACTCTTCGACAAATAGTATATTTTGTTCGATGTAGGCTAACATTTGTTCGCGCCATTCTCTACAATGGTTATAAGCGGCTTCGGTGGCTATGGTCGCCATGAATGTGGGTTCGTTCAGCTCGTTGGCCGTGAGCCAGTCGAAGAAGCGCTTACGAATCGTTTCGTTGGGAACAATGGCATAGGAGCTGACCAAGCCTGCGATGTTGAACGTCTTGGAAGGAGCTCCAAACGATATACTGTTTTGAGCCGCTGTTTCGGATACCGAGGCAAAAGGGTGATGTTTGGCTCCGAAGAGAGGCATATCGGCATGAATTTCATCGGCAATGATGAGTATGTTGTGCCGTGCACAGATTTCGGCGATTCGCTGTAATGTTTCCAACGGCCAAACCACTCCTCCGGGATTATGAGGATTACAGAGAATGAACAGCTTGCATTGGGAGTCGATGATCGATTCAAGGTGATCGAAGTCCATTTCGTAGTGGGAGCCGTTCCATTTGAGCGGATTATGTACAACCTGCCGACCGTTACTTTCGGGGACGGCCATGAACGGTGTATAGACCGGAGTCTGTATGATGATTTTATCTCCGGGGTTACTAAATACATTGACTGCCAAGCCTATGCCCTTGACAATCCCGGGGATATAGGTGATCCATTCTCTTTTTACTTTCCAGCCATGCAGGTAGTCGAGCCAATCGATAATGGATTGCCAATAGCTCGCAGGAGCCTCGGCATATCCGTAAACCGGGTGTTGTAACCGGCGTACGAGAGCATCCGTTATACAGGGGGCGACCGCAAAATCCATGTCGGCAATCCATAAAGGAATGAGATCTTCCCGACCATAGCGCTCACAGAGAACATCGGTTTTCATAGCTCCGGTGTGATGCCGGTCGATAATTGTGTCGAAATCGTACTGAGAGGACATTTTATATACTGTTTAGGTGTTAGGTTGCTTATGTCGATTTGTCAAAAGCCGAGTTCTATCTGAAATCTTAATTGCCAGCGATTATAATCGGAATCGACAAATTCATTTTTGTAATTGTAAGACAGGTCGGCTTGTACTTTTAATCTGTGATCTATCAGATATTTCGTGACACCGAACGTCGATTGGTTGTGACTGCGATAATTGGCATAAGGCTGTACTTCTTTATCCGGCATGATGGTAGAGTTTCTCAATGCGATTTCCCAATTGGAACGAAAGAGATAACTTGCCTGTACGTTGAGCCCCATTCCAGTGAGGACATATTGTTCTACATTTTCGCCCGATTTAATGAGCGGAGAGGAAGATGATATACGCCCCATGAAATCGGTATAAAAAGCAAATCCTTGATATTTGAAGATGAAGTCGACAAAATAGGAAGAAAGGTTACGGGTCTGGTCAAACAGTAATTTGTCCCCATTGGAACCTTGTGCCCGAAGAGCTCGGTCGTTATAGCTGTATGCTCCCGCTAAAAGGATTTTGGGCGTTTGTTCTCGTTCATAATCGCCTTCCATAGCATCTCCTTTCCCGGTGAATCGTCCCAGTGGGAATAGTTCTATGCGTCCCGTATATGCGAGTCCACTCCCTTTATTGTTTCCCCAGTTTCTGCCTTCTCCGGTAGTAATAGAGGCTTTGGCCGCTAAATCCAAAGAGCCGAATAGATGTTGATTATATTCTCCGAAGATACCGAAATCGCGGTCGAGATTGAATTCGGAGTTTACAATGGAACGATCTACGAATTGTAGGGCACTCGAAGAGTTTATTCGGGCGCGATTCGCCCGTATTTTGGTTTGTCCGAAACCGATATTCCATGTCGAGTTGGGAACGTAGTAAATCATTGCGTCGCGTACGATGTTGTTGTTCCCATTGGGCAGCGTTTTCATATCGTAAGGCGAGAAGCCTAACTGAACCAAATAGGTGAGTTTGGGTGTATAGATATATCCATCGAAACGTAACCTGAGCCGTTTGACGCGGGCGTCGATATCTTGAGCCTCGAATTTCTCGTTGAAGTCGACATCGACCAAATTTTGCATGCGAATGCGCATCGTGAGTTTATAGCTTTTGTTTTTAGGTTGGAAAGATATACCGTTCCCGACTTCTATATCGGGCATGTGCATTCGTATTTTTTCTAATTCATCGGCATAATCGGTATCGGAGGTGCGGACCGTAGTCGAATCGTTCCCGATGATAAATGTCTTTGCGGATGCAGATAGCATGAATAGCGAGAGAAATATTCCCGATAGAAATAATCGTTGATAATTCATAACGTTGTTTGATTTGATTTTGAAATTCATGCTACAAAAATTGAATGTGATTTTGAAATAGATTTGAAATACTTGGAATATTATTAAAAATATTCATTTTTATTGGTGCATTTTGTTTCTTCGACAAGGTGTTTTTTCTGTGTAAATTTCGACAAAAGGAATATTTTTGAAATTTTTCATACCTTTATTTTATTGCTCCAAAATTACAACCAATGTATCAATATTCCAAAGACCGTTTCTGAAATTTTGACAATGGGGGGAATCGATTCAAATAAAAAAAGTCCATAGCGTATATATTACGCTATGGACTTTGCATTTGCGGAAGGAGGGGGAGTTGAACGTAAAAAGCGTTTTAACATTCATTTTGCTTTATGTCCCGATAAATACGGGATTTTGGCGGTTATATTTAGGTTCGTTGTATGTTTAATGATGTGATTTAACACATATTTTGAGTTTAATTTGTGCTTTATTTGTGCAAATAATTACTTACTTTGCACAAAACAAAATGCAATGGAATTATGGCAACCGTTAAAGCATACGTTCGTTCCAGCAAAAAAAATAACATAGTAAATGTACGTTTCCGACTATCTACTCCGGGGGCAAAATTATTATATTATGTAAGCGATTTACAGATAAACGTAGATCTTTTCGACAACAAGAGAGAAGAAATAAAATCGAGGGCGTTGTACCCGGATAAAGAGAGACGAATTTTCAACGAAAAAGTGAATGAATTAAAGTCTCTTATACTTCGGACATGGGAGGAAAGAGGAGACGACTACCAGCCAACGAGCAAATGGCTGCGTAATGCCATGCAGCGTAGAGTGAATGGTGAAACACCTGTTAATGATGATTTCTTCGATATATTTGACAAATTCCTAATCTATAAACAATACGATGAGAAGCGAGAGGAACATTATGATGTTTTAAAGCGGATAATGATCCGGTATGAAAATTACGAAATTTTTAATGGAGGAAAATTCAGGTGGAGCCTCGAAATATCTGCATTTGATTTGTCTAATTTCGAAGATTATCTAAAAAACGAGTATAGATTAGCAGAATTATACCCGTCGTTGTATGAGGGTGTCAAGAAGTTATCGCCGAGAGGTAGAAATACTATTGCTAACATGATGACGAAGTTAAGGGTGTTCTATCTTTGGGCTGTGAGAATGGGGGAGACAACGATCAACCCTTTTGCAAATTATTCCATAAAGGAGCAAATATATGGGAGACCTTATTTCCTTACCTTAGAAGAACGTGACAGGGTGTACAATTTTCCAATGCCGAACAATCCTTTTCTTGCTATACAGCGTGATATATTTGTCTTTCAATGTATGATTGGTTGTAGAGTAAGCGATTTATACAGGTTAACTCGTGAAAACATCAATGACGGGGCTATTGAATATGTTCCGACAAAAACGAAAGGGGATAATCAGGAATATGCTCGTGTACCTTTGACGAAAAAAGCGATTGAAATATTGGAAAAGTACAAGGAATATGGAGGACGTACCCTTTTTCCCTTTATCTCTGAGCAAAAATACAATGATTCCATCAAGAAGATTTTAAGAATGGCGGGTATAGACAGAAAAGTCACTGTCATAAATCCGGTAACGCAGAAAGAGGAGCAAAAGCCTATATATGAGATTGCCAGCTCGCACCTCGCACGTCGTACATTTATCGGGAATATCTATAAAAAAGTAAAAGACCCGAATATTATCGGGTCTATGAGCGGTCATGTAGAGGGCAGCAAGGCATTTGCCCGTTATCGTGACATAGACGATGAAATCAAGTTAGATGTGTTGAAAGAGATAGAGTAATAAAATGTTTGATTTTAAAAACCTTCCATAATATCATTTCCTTTGGTTTCCAACGCTTCTTGTATAAGCGTATATTCACCACCCAAGAATTTAGCCGTTTCTTTTGTCTTTTTATTGCTTAGTTCTCGGTCTATATTTTCAAGGTTGGTTTCTATTCTTATTTTCTTTATGCCATACTTGGCAATTGTTTTTATAAGTTCTTCCGATATATCGTAAGCTGGGTAAATTATGAACTGTCTTAACTTTGTATATGAATCATATTTGCCTATTTCATCGGAATATTCAATCGATGAGTTTAATTCGGCTATTGAATCATTTCCAAAACGCAATAATAGTACACCACCTTTTTTTACAGAAATAGGGGCATAAGAAAATATTCTCATTGACAATTGATAATTTGGGTTTTCTTTTATTTGAATGCAGGAAATAGATAAATTTACATTTATCTTGTCTGTCCACTTTCCAATATAAATTGTATTGCACCCTATCATTCGAGAGCCGTCAGAATCAATTTTATCAAATTCTATTTTAGGTTCAGCACAAAATGCAATAGTTGGAATAATAACCAACAATAATAATACTATTTTTTTCATAATTTAATAAATTAATTATTCTCTTAAAGCCATTTTCAAGGATTCAATTAGTTTATCTTCATAGTTGAAGATGTCATCTATCGTTTCTATTTCGAACATTTCTTTTGATTTGTAATTGTCCGTAGGAAAACATATTTGCTTTTTTCGACTACCGAAATAGAATCTGCATATCCACCAATAGCCGTTATCTATGTTTACAACAAAGTATGTCTTGTTGTCTTTATAAGTTATTCTTTGCGCATCTATACTTTTTCTCAATATGCTTCTTATAATATTATAAGCATCTATCTCCTCTTGTGTAGTAACAATTCCTGAATCTCTGTCACTGAACACAACACCATCAGGAAGTTCTTCTTTTGCATTTTTTGTTCCCTCTTCCGTTACAATAGCATCTTGTTGTTTGGCTATTCTTTCAGATAGTTGTTGTATTGAATCTTTAAAGTCCATAGGATTTGATATTTTAAGGTATGAATCTGCTTATAAATTATGTTGTAAAACTAAGTTTTTAGTATAAAGAATCATTGTTATATTCGCTATATTTAGAAGCAATAAAACTGTAACCTAAAAATCATTTCTTATCTAATGCGCTCCTCAATATACATATTAAATCGTCTTTCGACTTTATTGTAGCTTCATGTCCGCTGATAATTCTTTCAAGGTCTTGTATCCTCTGGTTAAGTCTATTTATTTCGTTCAGGTAATCATGAGCGCCTGAACTGGTATTCTCTATTGTGACCCTTCCGTCTGGATCAATAATTTTTTGCTGACCTCTTTCCGGCAAAGATATAGAAATATTACCATTATTGATATTTCCATGACTATTTTGTATAATTCCTCTATTGTTATTGTTGCTATCAATAATGCTTGAATTATTTCTTTCATTAATCATATTTCCCTCTCCTGTGAGAAGCCACACTCTATTTAATTCAGGGAATACAGATAAAATCTTGTTTGCCATTGTGGTTGAAATTTCTTTTGTTTTCCCATTTTGAACATCGTATATTCCTTGCGGCCTACCATATCCACATTTCTCAGATAATGACTTAGCATTTATACCATAGTAATTCAGAATGGCTTCTAATCTTTGCGCGGCGTTCATGTGTTAAATATATATAATATCCAAATATTTTCTGTTTTATCCATTTCTCTTATATTCGACTACAAATATATGAACAATTATTATTTTTCTCCATAATGGCCTTTTGCTGAAATGATAAATACGGTTATAATTTCTTCGTCAATGGTGTAAACCATTCGGTTAAACTTGTCTATTCGTCTACTCCAAAATCCCGAAAGGTTATCTTTTAAAGCTTCTACTTGCCCTGTTCCTGTGGTGGGGTGTTCTCTTAATTCTAAAAGTAACCTTTCAATTTTGGCTATTGTAGCTTTATTACCCGATTTTTTCAACTCGGCAATATCATTCACCGCTTTCAGCTCAACAACATCTGTCACACGGCAAGGTTGTTATCTATATGTTTTTGCTCAATAACCTGTTGCCCATAAAGGTCTTTTTGCTGCACATTTACAGAGGTTTGCGGTAAAGTCTTTTGCCTTAATACCAATAGTAGGCAGGAAGTCTGCCAAAGGGCGGCTGCTCGGAACGCCCAGTTTGCGTTTCAGTAAAGTGGTATCAAGACAAAATAATGCCTTATCGCCCTTTGACCGAATAACGGCAAACCCTTTGTTGTCCACACCATACAGTACACTCGAAAGGACTTTCTCGGTTTCTGCAAGTTTTATTCTCGCCTGTACACGTTCGTAATTAAGGATGCGTTTTTGCACTAGCTCCTCACGGCGTGTCTGTACGGCAAAGTAATTCTGTGCAAAGGATATTTCTGGCTTTCGAGGGTCTCCGTTCTGAGCTATCAAGTAGCAGGTGTAGCGTGTCAGTATATATAGTCATCAACCTCACGTGCGCATTTGAACCAAGCGTAACCATTTTCTCCCGCATTCAGACATGCATCCTTTGCCTTGTTTATTACATTGCTAAATTTATCCCATTTTGCATATCCTAATAAGGTTGAAAGTTCTCTTGCGCTCCAATATTCCGCACCCTCGTATTCTTTAGCTATGGCCTCGAAGCTGCGGAACAGCTCTTGTATTTCCTCTACTTTCATACTATATTTGAGATTTAATGTAATATTCAGAATAGCAATAAAGGCAGTAAATATCGTTGATTCTCTCATAGTAGCGTTGAATAAAATATATTTCATTTCTCAAATCTTGCTACCTGAAAGGAGTGTTAGCGATATTACTGTATCTGTATCAAATTTGCTTCTCAACGGAGAATACGGGGAAGCATTAAAACTGGTAAATATAGTAGATTAAAGAAGTTTAGTCTTAAAAGTATATGAAATTCATGCACTTTTACTGTATATTTGCGAAAAGCGTATGAAGATGTACGTCACCCCCATGTAAGGACGGCAGATAGGGGTATCGTTTAAGGCTATACCCCTATCTTTTTTGAAAAATAAAGCCAAATAAGGCGATTTAAGAGCGTTTCTTTCTTGGTCGGTATAATTTATCCTTTTCAAGAAGAAATCCCAGCAAATCGAAAAGAGATAAGCGAGAGAAATGTTTATGATGTAATTAAATAGTGTTTGTTATGATGAAACGTGTAAAATACGGACATGTCAGAGTTGAGGACATCGGAACAGTTATCCGTCTCCATGCCGGGAATGTCTACCGTGATTTAAGCGTGTCATACACTCGTATATTGACTGGAATAATTAAGAATGCAGCCGATAGACTGGAAGAAAAGCAGAAAGGAGAGGAGCATGGCAAAGAGGATTGACCCGGCCGGATATGTCGTAAAATGTAACGAGATAATCAAGAGTCTTACTATTAGGGCTTTATCAGAACTCGGTGAAGAATGCGTGAATAGAGTGCGAGACCGTTCCGGCGATGAGAGTTGGTACGACCATACCGGAAACTTGCGTAGCTCGGTAGGCTATATTGTGTTATATGAAGGAAAAGAAGCCCAAAGAGGAGGTTTTATGCCAACGTCCGCACCGGAAGGGAACGGAAGCAAAGGAAAACAAGAAGGACAAAATTATTTAGAAGAAACTGCAAAGACCGTTGCCGAAAGTTCCGATTTTTCGCTCGTTGTAGTCGCCGGAATGAATTATGCGGGGGTTGTAGAAGCGATGGATAATAAGGACGTACTTGCATCAGCGGAGTTATGGGCAAGGGGAAAATGGCCGGAAGTAGAACGGAAATTAAAAACGAAGATTGAAGAAGAAATAGATAAACTTGAAATATTTTAAGCACATGGAAAAGATTTCACAAAAAATTAGTGATGTACTGGGCGATGTGCCGGTACGGTTTGAAGTAGGTGGCAAAGAATATTGCATCTATCCCCCAACTTTGGGGCGGGAGCTTATTTTAGGTAGCTTGAAAAAACAGTTGAATATAGACCCGGAACGCGCAAAAAACGAACCGTTCGAGGAGGTTATAAAATTATGTGAGGAAAATAAGCACGTAGTATTGGAAATATTGGCATACAGTACAATACGAAGCAAAAGAGATATGTTTAATGAGGATTTACTAAAAGAACGGGAATCCGTTCTTAATAATGTTGATATAAAGGATTTGGCAACGCTCTTTTTTACGGTTATCACAAATACGGACTTGCAAGATTTTATTAAACATTTCGGCTTAGACAGGGAAATCGAAAATCGGAGAAAGATAGCCAAAGTTAGAAATAAGGATCATGTAGTAACATTTGGGGGAAATAGCATATTTGGGGGATTGATAGATTTTGCTTGTTCCCGTTATGGCTGGACTATGGACTATGTTGTATGGGGTATAAATCTTACTTCATTGCAAATGTTATTCTACGACCACACAGATAGCGTTTGTTTAACCAAAGAAGAATGGAAGGCGGCACATTTAAAGGAAGGAGGAGCCGTAATAAATGCCGATGACCCGGCAAACATGAAACTAATCAAAAGTATTTTCAAGGATTGACGACATTATAAACCAATAAAATAATAAGAAAGTATGTCAGGAATAAATTTTAAATTTACAGGAACGAATGACGATGTATTAAAGAAAATACATCAAATTCAAAATGAACTTTCAAAGGTATATAATAAGACTAACAACACTAAAATAGACCTCGGTAAAGACATCGATTTTTCGTTATTGGGAGAGAATTTTAAACGGCTGGACCAACAAAGCAGGGACGCATTTAACAAAATGTCTAAGGAAGCGCAACAATACACGAAAGACATACAGAGCAATATACTCGCTTTGCAGCAGGTAGAAAAGATGCAATCTGGATTAAATACACTCTACGAAGAGGGCAATATGGATTTGGATTCATATATTCAGTCACAAGCCCGATTAACTGTACTCCACGACGAACTCGCAAAAGCTATACAAGAGAATGAAGCTAATTTGAGAGCTGAAAGTGTAGCCGGAAAGATAGCAGAAGATTCTATTGCCGGGCTACATGCGAAAGTGCTACTACTTACTACCGACTACATGAACCTATCCAGAGCTCAAAGGGAGAGCTTAGAAGGGGCTGCACTACTGAAAAATTTGCAGGAGACCCAAACACAGCTAGACAATGCATCCTTGTCAATGAACAAATATGCGGCAGGAGCAAAAACCAGATTCGATGCTTTGGGATTCAGTGTCACACAAATTGCACGAGAACTTCCGGCACTGGCATTCGGTCCACAAATGTTTTTTTTAGCGATAAGTAATAACATAGGTCCATTTCAAGATGCCCTCTCGTCGGCTCGAAAAGAATACCGAATGCTAATGGAAGCCGGGAAAAGTGCCATACCTGTGTGGAAGCAGCTATTAAAATCTGTATTCAGTTTACAAACGGGGCTTTCTGTCGCAACTACTTTGCTTGTCGTGTATGGAGACAAGATTACGGAGTGGATCAGTACATTATTCCGAGCTTCTGCCGCTGTGGATAAAACAGCGACTAATGTACGGAATTTAAGCCGGGTTATGGACGAAGCCGCAAAACAATCGGCGGCGGAGCGTGTGGAGTTGGATATTTTATATAAAGCTACACAAGACCAAACCAGATCCTTAAAGGAGCGAAACGCAGCAGCAGACGAATTACAAAGGAAATATCCCGAATCTTTCAGTAATTTGACAAACGAGGCTATTCTAGCAGGGGATGCGGCTAATGCTTACCAAAATTTGACCGAAAACATATTGAAGGTTGCGCAGGCAAGAGCAGCAATGAAAATTGTAGAGGAGAATTACGGTAAGATGTATCAATTACAAAAGGCGATAAATGCGGATACTAATTGGACTAATAGAAATAAGGAAAGTACAAAAGAGGGAAAAGCTAGTACAACGACAGTTGTAGGTGGCTCTATAACTGGATATGTACAAACAGGAGAAACCCTAACGGCAGAAGCAAAAGAATACAATCGGAGAACTAAGGCTTTGAAAGATAATAAAAAAGCAGTTGACGATTTGGTAAAAGCAAATGAAGCGTTAATAAAATCTATTGATGTAGGTGCTTTTGCTCTTTCTAATGCAACCACCAGATTGACTGACATAAACGCCTATACCGACCAGCTGAACAGGATTAAAGAACTCCGTAAAAAAAATGCAAGTGAGCGAATACGACTTGATACGGATTTGGAGAACCAAGTAGAACAGGCTCGGATAAATGCGATGGAGGACGGCATAGACAAAGAAATGGCGCAACGTGAACTGAACAACAAAATAGAATTACAAGACATCGAAAGACAGAAGCAGGAATATATCCGAAAGGTTACGGAGGCGCAAAGACAAATATTTGAAGCAGAGGAGAACGCCAAAGCCGCCAAAGATAAGAACTACAAGAAAAAGGCGTTTGACCCTTCCTCTGTCTCTGTTGATACATCGATGTTTGACATCATGTCAGAATACACCAAACAGAAGCAGGCCAACGAAACGTCAAATTATTATAACAATATTCTCGCCAAATACCAAGACTATACAGCAAAGCGTTTAAGCGTTGAAAAGAAATACCAGAATGATTTAGCAAATCTGGAAAAAGCGGGAGGTACGGAGGCGCAAAAGGCTGAATTGCTCTATCAGCGAGAGGAAGCATTAAACGCTATTGATAAAGAATTTGCCATGCGTGAAGTTTCTTTTCAGACGTGGGCAAATAGTATAACAAATATGAGTTTGGACGAACTGGAACGGTTGCTTACCGAAGCGGAACAGGAATTAGCACGCATGGAAAATGAAGGAGGGACAAACGGAAACGAACTTGCAGTGCAGCGTGCAAAGGTAACGGCAACGAAAGACCGAATCGCCAATATAAAAAGTAAAGAAAGCACATCGCCGGATAAACGAAGTATTAAAGAGTGGCAGGAGTTGTATAAAACTTTATCTAAGGTAGAAAGAGAGTTTGAAGAACTTGGAGATACAATAGGGGGCACGGTCGGTGAAATTATATCCGCAGCCGGAAGTATCTCCTCTTCTACGTTACAAATGATTGATGGTATTGTAACACTTGCAAATAGTTCTTCTACTGCCATGTCAGGAACGGCCGAAGCTGCATCTACGGCAATTCAGAATGTAGAAAAAGCCTCCGTAATACTTTCGATTGTAGGTGCAGCCTTGCAAGTAGCAACAAAAATAGCAGGGCTATTTAAACAAGAGTCGTCGTATGAGAAGTATGAAGAAGCAAAGGAGGTGTACGAGTCATATATAGATATATTGGATCAGATAATCGAGAAGCAATTGGAATTGGCCGATTCGCTGGCGGGAGAAAACGCACAGGCTGCCTATGACAAAGCGATAGAATTATACAAGAAACAGGCAGATTCGGCACGGATATTTGGAGCACAATATTACAAATCTAGGGAATCCGGGGAAAAATCGAAAGGGTATCAAGATTTTTACGATATGTCCGCCGCCGGTTGGCAGCAAGCCGCATCCGCACTAGGTATATCTGCGCAAGAATTGGCGATGATGATGTCAAAAAACATGACTAACTTATTTAACCTTCCCGTTGAGCAATTAGAAAAACTAATGTTGGAAGCTCCTTTATTTATAGCACAGCTGGATAGTGAAGCGCAAGAATACATAAAGCAGATTATCGAAGCGGAGAATAATATTAAATCGACGACAGAGCGAGAGATGGAGAACGCCACAGGCATATCTTTTGAATCTTTCTCCGATGACATATTAGAGTCCTTGTATGATGTGGAGAAAGGAGCGGAGGACATTGCGGACGACATCGCAGACTATATGAGAAAAGCTCTCATTAAAGCCATGTATGTAAAGCAATATGAACCGGAAATGCGCAAATGGTATGAGATGTGGGCGGAGGCGACAAAAGACGGAGAAATCGACCCGGAAGAACAGACCGCACTGGATAACCTAAAAAATTCAATCATTCAAGGAGCCGAAGCGGGAGCCGCCGCTATCAATGCACAATTTGGAACAGGTTCTACCACCGAACAAAAGTCTACAGCCGGAGGTTTTGAAACCATGTCACAAGATACAGCAACGGAATTAAACGGCCGGTTTACTGCGTTGCAGATAGCGGGAGAAGAGAGCAAGGAACAACTTGTTTTGTTGAATATGGTCACAAATTCACTACTTCAAATCAATCAAGCAGGATTTAATAATACGCTTATCCAAATGGTGCAAATAAACAGCTATTTGGAGGATATATATACCCTTCAAAGAAAGATGTTCGGACAACTCTCTGAAAAATTAAGTAGTATAGATAGAAATACTAAAAATTTATAGCTTGTATGTAAATCCTCTGAAAAATGAGGTATTTAAAAAAGCCCGCTTGTACAATCCATGTACAAGCGGGCTCAGTTGATTTTCAGCAATGCCATATAGATTAAAGAAAATCCCTTAGAATTTCTTCGTCACTTAATTCATTAAAGCTCTTGTGATGATAGTCTAAGGAATAGCATAGTAAATCCACAAACTCATCATGGGGCTTTGCCGGGAAACCGCACACTTCATCAATAAACGTGTCATTCCAATCCCCTCCAACAAGATATACCCTTCCGCTTTCCACATAAGGGGAGGCCGCATTGAGTCTTGTTTCTTTGCTTTCCTTTGGAGAGGGAGTAGATACTACATTTAGATCAGTACTCTCATACAATTGGTCAATTACTGAAATCCCGTTTGCTTTGGGCTCAATGCGAACAGAACTTCCTTCCCCGTAGCCATTATCTCGTACATAAGAGGGAAGGAAACGACATAATTCGGGGAATTTCATATTAACTTTTTTGGCACATACAATGTATATGTTGTTACCAATCATACAAGAACCTAATATCCCAGTAGGATCATTTGTAGTTTTTTCTGTATATGCGGTATCAACAAAGAATGTGACAGCTTCATTACGTCGTTTCTTTTTAAACTCAAATAAAGAAATATGATTAAACCACGCTTCCTTGATAATATTACCTCCTTCAACGGAGGGGTGCTGCTGGTATAACGCAGAAAAGAATCGTGGCGAACGTCTTTGTGCGTCAAGAAGCCTTTCTAACGAATGCCGTTTCGGCCACAATGCCTCGCCTACCTTACGAGAATCAAAATTATTCCCATCATCAAGAGTCTCGCGTATAGCCGGTATTGAGAGCACCTTCCATTTATCGGCTTCCCTCTTCAATATGCGCCCAGCTAGGTCATCATCATGCCATCTCGTCATAATAAAAAGCTGCTTACTATCATTATGAAGCCTAGTAAGAAGTACGGACGTATACCAATCCCAAACCCTCTCCCTATAAATAGGAGAATACGCCTCCAGTGCATCTTTTACAGGGTCATCTATTATTGCTATGTCTACTGGTGTACCAGTTAATGAACCGCCCACCCCCACTGCCTTATAAAATCCTTTGTTTCCTACCATCTCGAAGGCATCTACATTACGAATATACCCCCTAACATCTGTTCTAACATTTGAGCCGTTCAGATAGGTATTTGGGAAAATAGCCTGATACTCTTTACTGTCTATAATACGTTGTATTGAACGGGAGAACTGCTCTGCAAGATTAGCACTATACGATGTACCTACAATTTTCAAATTAGGATTGCGCCCCAATGCATAAGCCGGAAAATTGCGAGATATAATTTCGCTGTTATGGGTAGGTCTTAGTTCTTTACCTGCGAGGTAATATCCGCCCTCTACTTGTATGCAGTTCACCATACGTTCACCGCATGGCATTATTGATTGAATGAAATGCTTTCGTTTATCCTGCCTATCTTTTGTCTCTTTATTCTTTAAGCGTTTAGCCATAGACTTACATATCTGCTTATGCCTTGATGCTCCATCGCCAAGCCATAAGCCAAGTAAATAGGGTGGTATAGGCAATTCTCTTGCCTCCCCGATAAGAGGACTTGAACTTTCAAGATAAGGGCTTCTTCCTATCATCTTTGCGGTTATCTCTTGCGTTTCAATTTTGGGGTAATATACAGGCTTATGACTCGCATTAGGAATATAGCAACCCCATTCATGTTGATTGGCTGCAATGATAGGCTGTCCGTCTGCAAACCTTATCTCGCTACATTCGCAAAGATAATGGCATGTGACTGCTTCTACTTTCACTCTTTTGCCATTCGGAGCAAAGACATAATCGTCAGCGCATAATGAACCATGCTCAACCCAGCCACGATTGGCGGTGAGTATCGGTGTCTGTATTTCCAAAGCTTTTCCATGCTGTGGTGGCATAAACACCATTAAATTTTTAATTTTACCATCAAGAAGCATTTGACAATGGTCGGCAATAGCTTTGTGAAACCACATGCTGGTATATGACACATTGATGTACGGAATAAATTTATAAAACATGTTGGGAGCATCTATTTTTAGCAACAGACGTTCCAATTCCAGTTTTCTTTTTACCTGCGCATCAGTCAATCTCATTATTCCTCACGCAATTTTTCCAAACGTTCTAGCTCATCTAGCATATCTTCACGGGACATTTCCTCTTCGGTCCTATTTATGTTCATTTCGGTCGGTGAATCAAACCCAAGCATCTTACAGATACGTTCAATAGCTTTTATTTTATCGTATAGCTCTATCTTCACATATTCAACGTCCACTATCTCCGGCTCATCGCTTGTTCCGATATTCTTCTTAAAAATCTTTGTGGAGATACTTTTTATTGCCGATTTTTCTTTCCGAGAAAGTTTTTCAAATTCTTTTCGCTCAATCCAAGTATTGTGCATATCAGCGATAGAAGAAAATGCTATACCGGACAATTCTTGCAAAACTCGTTCTTTGGTTATATCTGACTTTTCTTTTTGTTCCTCTTGCAATACCTTAACCCTTGCCGTAATCATGCCGTTGTTCAGTAGTTCTATAGCTTTTCTATTGACCGTCTCGTCTTTCATTTTCTCGCAAGAATATGCACGACGATAAGCATCGGAAGCATTACCGCTTTCAATGTAATAATTGCAAAAGTTCTCTTGTTTGATTGTAAGTCCTTTCATGTTTTTTAGTTATGATAGGTTGTATATAACTTCATATACATTTTGTGTTAAGTTTGCCGAGCGTATTCCCGGCAAACTTAAACACAAATTCAATCATTCTTCAAGCTACTTACAAGAACACTTATTCAATTTTTCGGCTTCTTTCAGTTGTGCCAGATAGCAATTTCTATCACCCCGTAAACTGCACAAGCTTTAATGTTCTTGCTTTTGCTTATCGCTACTATAAGGGTTGTGGCGGTAGCAGGACTCGAACCTGCACCTTCTACCCAAGAAGTCTTACCGGAATGAAGTTATCTCAATTAAGGGCAATCCTATTTAACCGGTTTATAAAGCGTCTACCAATTCCGCCATACCACCAAATTTGAGTGCCCTTCCGAGCTGTCAGATTGACCGCTACCAGCGTAACGCATGGAATTGAACCACGCACATTTACCATAATCTCAATCACCGAGCCGACTTGAACGGCATTCGATCGGAAATAGGGAATCAAACCCCATTTTTTGGCTGGAATGTAAAAATCTTTATTTTTTGTTCTTTTTATGGTGTAAATATATAAAAAAAGTATATGAAAAACATACACTTTTGATGATAAAATTTTCTAAACTACCACGTTTTTATTATTTCTATGACTTTTTCATATTCTCCAGCGTGTAACAATGACGCTTCGGTATGGGAATTTATATCACTTAATCGATATTCTATAAACAAACAGGTATATTCACCACTTATTCTCCCCATAATTTTACTGCAAGATCGTAATTCTTTTGAGCTTCATTTACTGCTTTTTTTGCATAAGTGAGAGTGTAGGAGTGTTCACGTGGATATTTGCCTGACTTTACACCTTCATGATATTCTTTGGCTTCTTCCAGCTTGTGCGCATAAAAGTCAATACTTTCCGGCATAGATAGGTTGATGGTTGTAGCACGCTTGTCCCAGTATTCGGCTTCTCTTTCATGTTCTGTTGCTTTGTCGCTAAATTCAACGCTTTTACCCATGTTTCTCCAAGCATCCGCTATTGCTTTTCTGTGTCGTCTTTCGCTATGATGTCCTACTTTAATAGGTTCTCCAAGTGAAAGAAAATCTCTGTCCTTATTTGACTTTTCGAAATATTCATGACTTTTTTTATTTGCTGATACAGACCATTCACGTCTACGTTCGGCTCTACGTTTTGCCCATTCTTGTACGTTGAATCCGTCAGCCCTTACGATGGAGTAATAATAGAATCCGTCACGCTCAAATATCAGATTAAAAACGATACTTTCATTCTCTTTTCCATACTTGGTTGTAACTAGAATTTCCTCACCTCTTTCATGCTTTTCTTCGCACTTTGCCAAAAATACGTTTGGCGCAAACTTGTAATATGTGTTCATTGCTCTTATATATTGTGCAAGGCTTTCGCTCTGCTAGTTAAAATTATACTAATACTTCAATCTCTTCAAATTCGCTGATTTCGTCAATATACTCATACTTCTCAATCCCCATTTCTTTAGTAGCAATACCTGTTAAGTCAACATACATACAATATTCGTCAACTTCTACGATATACCACCCATCATTGTATTGTACCTCGCCATCTTCATAGATAGTTTGGATAAGTGTTCTACCGTCTTTCATTACAGAACTTGCAAGCTCATAAGGGTTGCGAATTGTACCATTATCGTAGTCACAGATGTCATTCATTGCTTTCAGTGCTCTGTTGGCAAGTTTTCTTCTTGTATCAAATTTCTCTGTAAAAATATGAGTTGCTTTCATTGCTCTTTGTCTTTTAATTGTTAGTAATGTTGTTTGTTTTAGTATTGTAAAGATACTCATTATCAGCGAGTTAACCAAATATTTGCAGCGTTATTTTGCTTATAATCAGGAGTTTAACTTTTGGTAACTTGAAATGAAATATGAATGAAATGGAGTATCACAGACAATAGGTTTAATCTATTGGTTTTTATTAAAGTGACCCGGCTTCTGTTTGCCCCGTGACCGGGCCACCATTCTCATGCTGTTTTGGAAGAGCACGTGTATTTGTTGTATCAATCTCCGCAATAACGCCCGCTTTGGTTTCTGTAATACTCCGTTATCCCTCTTTCCATTGTTGCGTCAAATACAACCGATTC
>ERZ779866.1415-NODE-1415-length-24299-cov-2.710238_pt1 | contig 24299 bp, 16 predicted proteins | sample MGYA00511248_ERZ779866 | MGnify/ENA primary metagenome ERZ779866 (study PRJEB29588, sample SAMEA2155758) | human gut metagenome | biome: human gut; feature: human-associated habitat; material: faeces | place: Denmark | collected 2008/2010 ... | reverse complement strand
GATGGGCACGTTCATGCCGCGCAGCTCCTCCAGGTTCCGGCCCGGGTACGCGCCCACGATGATGATGCCGTCCACGCCCCGGTTCTGCGCGATGCTCGCATAGTTCTGATCCTCGCGGGTGCCGGACAAAAGCAAATGATAGCCGTTTTTACGGGCAGTATATTCGATGGCGGACAAAAGCTCCCCATAAAACGGGTTGGAGAACATGAACTCCTTCCCCGGTTCCGTTTGCGGAATCACCACACCGATCAGATTGGTGTGACGGCTGGAGAGGCTCCGGGCGTTGAGGTTAGGCACATAGTTGAGCCTTTTGGCGGCGTCCAGCACCCGCTGGGTTGTCTCGGCGCTGATGGTTTCCCCTGGATGGCGGTTGAGCACATAGGACACCGTGGTGGTAGAGACACCGGCTTCCTTCGCCACATCCTTGATGCTCACACGCTTCATTTACTTTGTCCCCCAACAACAACTTGAACGTTTCAGTTTCTCAACAAAAACAGACAAACTATTTACATAAACGTTTCAGTAGCTTTATTCTACTACGAAACGCAATGCCTGTCAATCCCTTTTTGGAATTACTTTTACTGCAATGTAGAGCTACCAAACATATTAAGCAGAAGAGGAAAGAAAGGACCGGAGTGTTCACAGGAAATCGTTGAGTTGCGGCAGCAACTAGGGAAGAACCGCAAGTCCCATGAGCACACATGGGACTTGCGGTCCTTGTCCACCTATGTCCAGAAGTGCGGCGTAAGCTACGCCAGCTATAAGTGTGTTCCAAGATGATTCCATCCTTATTCCTGGCAGACGGGCTACGATGCCCGCACGGCCGTCCCACGATGGTGCACTGCGGATTGGCAACTGCAACTGTGTCAGTACGCCTATGAGATGAACGGTTCCGCCATCGGGGGCGGTTCGTGCATCCATCCGTATGCATCATGTCATCATGGAAGGGTAGAGCGCAGCGCCCCGGCTGTGGCTGATTTGCCAAGCGCCCTTAGAACCCTTTGCTTTGGAGTGCGCAGATTCGTTCCTCAATGTCTGAAATGACACAAGTACCAAAGCATGCTACCCCGGACCGGATGGTATTATTCAGCGGCTGAATCCAGCGTGCATCTATTCTGTCAATACCCACTGCGGCCCCCACAATACTGCCAGCGGTCCCGGCGTTGCAGTCGGTATCCATACCGCACATCACTGCTGTAGTAATCGTTTTTGAATAGTCCAAGCCACCTTCCAGCAACGCCAGGGTCACCATACAAAGGTTATTGATGGTTGCGGCAAAAGGCAAGTGACCGTACTTCAGCTCGATCTGCTTGCATACCGCAATCCAATCATGCGTTGCCCCATACCACTGCATTACCTGGTGTATGGCCTCTGCCAGACGGGAATGTGCCGGAATTACGCCCAAGCCCCCTGCCAAGATTCTCTCCAGGGAAGGGTTTTCCGTGAGTGCCGCTGCCAGGCAACCTGCTACGAACATGCCACCATAGCACCCGTTCTTTACCAGGCTAAAGGAACAGTCACGATAGGCCAGTTCTGCCGCCCGCCGTGGATTGCTTGGTTCCAGATATCCCCACAAATCACAGCGGATCTGACCATCAATGCACTCCCTCCATGGATTCAATGTAGTGGGAATCCGTGCAATTTGTGCGGAACGCGCTTCGGTATCTGTCAAATTCACCATGTGGAAGTATGCCTGGCGGGAGGAGCACCAGAACCAATGGTAGGGCACATTATCCAGCCAGTTTTGTCCCACATCTTCAGCGGTAAAATCTGCTCCTTTTGTTTCCGCCAGATTCAGCGCGAGCAGTGTGTAGTGCACATCATCATCCGGCTGTACATAGTGCACGTTTCCCCGTGTACTGGGAATGCAATCCTCGCGCAGGGTCAGATTCAGCTTTTCCGAGCGCTGTGGGACAAAGTCTTTCAGCGGATAAGCATCAACACTGCGCAGATACTGTTCAATGCTTTCACGATCCATGCCCATTTCCAGGGGCTTGCCCAAAACCACTGCCGCGCAGCGCCCTCTAAAGGCTCCGGCAATGCGCTGGCGGTAGGTTTTCCCTGAAACGGTGGGGCCCAATTCAGGCAAGGCTGCTGCTTGGGAAAGAATGTCAGTCAAAGCTTCTGGCTCTTTATAAGGAAAATCTGGAGCAACTCCCTTTGCATGCCGTGCCCAAAGGTGGTGATACGCCCTTTCATATTCCTTTTCATTTTCCGCAATGGGTGCCGTATTTTGCAGTTTCTCCGGCAGCGGAAGCTGTTCCAGCAAGTTCTCCGGTGCAGGCAGGCCGGTTAAGTCGAAGCCTTCTTCTTTCATTTGGAAAAACTCTTCCTGATACAACTGTTTCCATGTAGCGTATCCCGGCATGCTTACCCCTCGCTTTTTTCACAATCCATTAAATATAGCAGCAGTTCTGCCGCATGCCAGGTATGTGGTGCACCGACCCGATGCCGAGCATACCACGGTAAATACGGCAGGTTATTTTCATACACTGCTTCAGAAGCATCTTTCTCCCAGGAGACAGGATACTGCAAGGCATCCGGGAGTTCCTTCAGCGGCGCATGCGCAGTATGCGCCTTGGCAACTTCCAGATAAGGATAAGGTGATTGACCAAAGGTAACAGGCTCTCCTTGGGCAACAAACTTTTCATTGCCCATCCAGAACAATTCAGCATAGCTGTCCTCCACCTCCGGAACCGTCCAACTATCCTCGAGGCCAAGCCGGGCAAGACCCAGCTTCAGCCACTTGGTTTGATATACCGGGTGTGGTGCATAATCTGTTAAGCCGGTCAGACTTCCATTTTTTGTTCGTAGTCTCGCTTCGGACAAGATCTTCTGTACCAATGGATGATGCCGGTCGCTTACCAAGGAAATAAGGTACAGTGCCTGGCCCAGGTTATCGGTTTCCATTTCGCCCTTATTGTTCCGGTCGTATGGATCATCCAACGACAAAATCCAGTCACGCATAAGGTCCAGATTTCTCGTGCGTTGGAGGGCCATGGCCATCATGGCCGCGTCCCGGTACCACGGAGCTTGATATACCAGCGGATTAGGCACTGGCCTGCCATCTACCAGGGAAACCAATAGGTCGTGATGCAAAACCCGCATCAAGGCCGCATGGGGGTGGGGCTCAAAGGCTGGCAAATGTACATTTTCCCTGCTGAGCGTACGCACCTGATTCCCCTGGCAAAGATACAATCCGTGTGCGTCTTCCCATACCGCGTCTTTTCCGATATCAACGCGGTAGTCAGCCGGATGGATTTCAGCGCGTTGCCTCTCGTCGAAGCAAGCCAATACCGTTTGATGTTGTATATCAAAGAGACAATGATTTTTGAATATCAGTTTAGGCCGATTTCCCATTCCAAACAGGAAAAAATTTTCCTGAAATATCCAATCATTCATCTGTCTATTTCCCCTTGCGGAAAGATTTGAATGCCTGCGCCTTTGCCATAGTGGAGTCCATCCCTGTCAAACTGTACTATCCAGCGTTTCCCACCGGTAAAGATGCCTGTAACGCGAAAATAGGACCAACTTGCCGGAATAAGCGGATGAACCGTCAGGCGTCCGTTCTCATCCGTATCAATGCCCAGCAGTCCGCCCAGGACTAAATCACAAAAGGTAGAGTGATTGTAATCCTTTCCTCTTTCATAGCCTCCCCGCTTTGGATTCCAATGATCTGCCATCAACTGGGAACGTGCAATCCAATTTCCGGTGTAGGGGTCCATATCCTCATCAATCCAAGGCCGTTCATGGCCATGCTCGTCCCGAAGACAGTGCGACAAAGCATATTGACGCAGCAGTACCCAGTAGTCTTCCTTTGTAAAAGCGTCCGTGGCCGGGTAGCGCCGAAGCAATGCTGCGGCAGCAGTCAACGTCTGTGACGTCGCAAAAGGCCAAACAGGACCGTTCCACAGGCATTCGTGGGGGTAGGCATCATTGAATCGCGGATGCCGCTGTTCTGCTGTGGTCAATCCCCACGGAGCCAAAAAACCTCTGGGGTCCATTAGCTGAGAAAAGGCGGATTCCTTGCCGGCCTCCGGCATCGCAAAGTACCACGGCAGGTAGCCAATGAGCTCCCGAACCCGGTGCGCGGGTTTCACAGGAGGGCGGTGTGTGTCCGGAAGGGCAGCACCTTTACGGCAAGGCAGTGTACGTGAAAAGTCTCCATCCCACAGCAGACGATCCATGGCACAATGTATTGCTTCCGCTTTGTGGCGGAATTGTTCCGACAGGGTCAGATCTCCTGCCCGCTTAGCCATGCGGGAAATAGCCATAGCATCACCGTACAGGTAGGAGTTGAGCGTAGGACGCAGGCCTGGCCCACTGATCGAATATTCCATGCCGTCACGATCATCGTCGGACCAGAATAGACCACAGGGTTCGAGCGCCTTTTGCTCCCAGCCTTGGTACAATCTCACCAGATATTCCAGGCATTCCTGCTCAAAGCGCTGGTCTGACCGCAGGCAGCAATAGTCCTCTACCGTAGAGGCAAGCCACATGCTGTATGAAAACGCATCACCTTTTTGGGTCAACCAGAAACGGATATATTCTTTCAGCCAGCCTTTGGGGTCAGCAAGCCAGCGCCCTTCGCGAATATGATGGCAGCAGGCGCAGTTGATGGAGTTATAGGGCCCTGCCCAGGGCACACTAGGCAGGAATTCCGTAATAATATGGCCAGCCGGAGTCGATTTCCAATGCTTGCGAAACGTCCACCAGCGAAAATAATATGTCTCTTCCAGCACTTCGTCCGGGCATTCCAGGAAGGGAATCTCATCCTTCAGCCAGGTATACGCCTCATCGTTAGGTATAGCCTGCCGGTAGCACTCTTCATCCACTGCCTGAAAGCGATCCACATATTCTTTCAGTTTCCTCTGCAAGTCCTCCACAGTTCTTTCTCCTCTTTAGAATGTGAGCTCCGGACGATCCAGTACAGCCGCACCAATCTGTTCCTTGGACCCGCGGCGGCCGTTGTACCAATGCATCCAGTGTGAACCAATTTGTAGCACAAAGGGTTTGTAGCAGGCCTCTCCATCCCATGCGTTTTCATCGGGCGCAATGATGGGGTTTAAGGACGAACGCTCCCAGTTTGTGATCCCATCTTTTGAACGTGCCAGGCCGATTTGCGCATAGTGCTCATTATGATAGCCAATATAAAACATCCAGTACCATCCTTCGTACCAAAGAACCTGACAGCCTGCTGCCTTATGCTGCTCCCATGTGTGAGAAGGCTCTGCCTGAAAAATAGGATTTTGCGGAAACTTTGTCCACACCAGTCCGTCGGAGCTCTCTGCATAGCCAATTGCCGTGGGCTCATACTGTTCTCCACCCGAGTACCACATTCGGAATCGTTTGCTTTCTGCGTCCCAGAGCACACTGGGGCACATTACCGCCTGCTTCTCCCAGGGTTGGTCCGCTTGCAGCACAGGATCATCCCCTGTACGTACAAAATGCACACCATCCTCGCTGACCGCATGGAAAATATCCGAGGTTCCATCGGCTTGACCGGGCTTGAACTGCCCTGTATACCACATATGATAGATGCTGCCGGTTTTCACCACCGATGGCCGGTTTAGCGCGTTCTCCCGCCCGCTTGCTGTAGGCCGGGGCTCAATGCAGGTCTGGGGCGTATCCCAATGAATGCCATCTTCACTGGTGCACAGTGAAATATTGTCCTTATCTCGCCATGAAAAATAGAGCAATATCTTTCCGGCTTCCTGCATCATAGCAATATCAAAGCATGTTCCAAGTTCTCCACCCAGCAGCGGGTTTTCGGGTAATTTTTTCCATCCGCCTTGGGTTCCATGGCAAAAGTTTTCCATAAAATAATTCTCGTCCTTTCTACCGACAGGTGTTGTTTACTCTTTCACTGCGCCGATGGTTACACTGGACATAAACTGCTCCTGGAATATGAGAAAGACCACAATGAGCGGCAGCGTAACAACCGTACATCCTGAAAGGACCAATTCCCAGGGAATGGAATAAGTGCTTGTGGATGTATTCAGCGTAGGAAGCACCACCATGATTGGCATAACTTCTATTTTGGTAAGCAGTGTATGTGGCCACAGATAATCATTCCATTTTCCCAGAAAAGTTAGAATGGTCAGCGCGCCAATGGCAGGCTTGGCAAGAGGCAATACAATCTTGCGGAAGACATAGAAGTGACCCGCCCCGTCTATGCGCACTGCTTCCAGCAGGGAGTCAGGCAAGGACTCAATGTACTGCTTCAGCATAAACAGACAAAAGGAATTTGCAATGCCCGGAAAAATTTGGATGGCATAGGTGTTGAGCATTTTCACCTTGGAAAACATGAGGAAAATCGCTGGCATCGTCAGCTCACCGGGAACCATCATGGTAGCTACCAGACCAAAGAAAATGGCATTGCGGCCCCGGAAACGATATTTGGCGAATGAAAAAGCAGCCAGGCAGGAGAGCAGTATCGTTAGCACAGTGTATGTCACGCTAATAAAAACACTGTTCATAAACGTTCGCACCATAATGCCGCTGTTGTAGCTTACCAGGTCGGAGACTATCCCCAATTTTGTGTAAACCTCCTGTGTGGTGCTTCTATTCTACACCACACAGGAGGTTTACACAAAATTGGGGATAGTCTCTCAGATAGAAAGTATAACCGGATACATTGCTGCCAAAGTTCCACATATAGCTATTGGGATACTTTTCCTGGATCTTCTTTCCCGCAGCTATAAAAGAGTCCGTGTCCACAACGTCTTCCACGTTGACACCGCATTCCTCAAAAATATCTGAGCGGTAGAACCAGACCTTTGTCTTGACCTCAAAGGGAACCGCTATGGTCTTGCCTTCATACTGGGTAAGCGTCCGCGCGGATTCAGTCATGGTCTCTTCATAGGGGGCAATCGCGCCAGAGATATCTACCAAAGCGTCTGCGCGTGCAAATTCCGGAATCTGCGTATAGTTAAGCACTACAAAGTCGCAGAGGTTCTCATTGGCGGAAAGGGCAAGCCGCATTTTCTCGGCCGAATCACCATCGCCTTCACCACCAAGTACCCAAGAAACTTCATATTTCTCGGCCAGCTCAGGGTTGGTTGCCAATACATCTGCAACAAGCTGCTCATACTGCGCAGTGCTGCCCCAGCACATACCTGTCAGATGGATTTTTTCCTCTGCAACTGCACAGGATCCCGTTAGCGTCAGCAGCATTGCCAGAGCAAGGAGCATTGCAAGCATTTTCTTCATTGAAATACCCTCCATTTGCATATTTTTACCGGTACCAATACAAAAAGGCGCTGCATTCATACACTGTACGAATCTTTTTGCTTGCGTTCCGGCTTTGTTAATGCTATTATAAGAAAAAATGTTGCATAATTCTACGCAAAAAGGATGAAAACTATGCTAAATCGCTCCAATATGCCCATTGAGGAAGAAGAACGTTATTTTGATTCCGACTTTCGTGCCTCCTGTGAATATTATACACAAAACTACCGCGCAGTGAACTTGCTTCATTATCACAATTGCCTGGAGCTGGGACGATGCTTCGATGGCAGCGGCGTGCAGTTCATGGGCGGTGAAGTCTATTCCTTTAACGCCAGCAGTGTGAGCATTGTACAGAAGGGATGCATACATGACTCACACATTATCATGCTGGATTCAGGTGAAAAACCCAGTGAGTGGAAATATATTTTTGTTGATCTGGATGCACTGGGCATTCCTTGCACCATGGATCGGAGCTTTGTTTCCGGGGACAAAGAACTGCTCTTTTTATATGATTTGCTTTTTAATGAATTGGAGATGCACCCTGCGGGGTGGCAGGAACAGTTCTGCTTGCTGCTACCTGCGTTTCTGCGTATTGCCCAACGCCTGGAACCCAACACTCGCCCCATGCGCCATACGGCACTGGCGGATCAGATTGCTTCCCTGCTGCACTGGATTGCCCTTGAATATGCAAGCGATCTTAGCGTCGAGCAACTGGCCAATCACTGCAACATGAGCGTAAGCTATTTTCGAAAGGTATTCTGTGAAAATGTAGGAATGGGCCCGCAACAGTATGTACTTCACGTACGCCTTTCCATGGCGAAGCATCTTTTGCTCACAACATCCAAACCCATTCTGGAAATATCCGAGGAAGTAGGCTTCCACTCCGTTTCTTCCTTTAACCGTCAATTTTTACGGGCCTACAAATGCTCTCCTCGTGTACTGCGCCGGGAAGGTTAGTGCACATATTTCCAGGCAGCTGCACAGCTGCCAGGAACGGCACTGCTGGCGGCTAAAGCCGCAAAGGAAACCTCTTGCGGAAAAGCAGATACACAATTTTCTGGGAAGAAACGGTACAGATGGCATGGCTTTTATTCCACGGTGCTGTTCTTTGACTCGCCGCTCTGCTGGTATTGCTTGGGTGGCATACCCACCAGACGCTTAAAAATGCGGCTGAAATGCGCTATGTTTGCGTAGCCTACCTGAGAAGCAACCTCGCCCACAGAAGTGCCTTGTACCAGAAGCGCTTTTGCAGCCATCATACGTTTATGCGTAATGTAATCTTGCAAGGCCAGGCCTGTTTCCTGCTTGAATATCTGTGACAAATAATTGGGATGATAATTTAATTGCAAAGCCAGAAACGTAACGGTAATTGGTTCACTAAGATGCTCATGAACCAGATGTTTTACTTGCATGACAATTTGCTTCGCCTTGGTTAAGTGCGTGGACTGAACATAATCCATGTAGGCGATGATAGCGTCGCTTGCTTGCTGATGAAACTGTTCCAGTGTGATGGAGGGAGAAAAGCGCTCGAGAAAAGCCATCTGCTTTTTTGCCCATTCCATCAGTGACATGCCACGGGCCAGAGAATCGTTGATTAGCGCACCTGTAATTTCATGATAGACCTGAAGCAAATAGAGATTGATGTTGGGCGTATGCGCCAATTCGTTAAAAATCACATGTAAGCGTTCCAAGGTTTCTTCTTTTTGTAAGCCCGCAATCAGCTCATTTAAATAAGGCCGTTGTATCATGCTCTGCAAGAATGGCAATTTGTTTTCCGTTGGAAAGTCTGGAGCAATGATGACGTTGGGAATCAAAACAAGCTGATGACGTATCTGCTGCTTGAGTGCAGTATAGGTTGCGGGAAGCATTTTTACAGGAGTAGCTGAAGTCCAGAAAATGGTGGAAGCTGTTTGAAGGGCGTCCTGTATGGCGTGCTGAAAGCTCTCCAAACTAGTAATAATTCGCCCTTGCTCCCGGCGGAGCGTAAGTTCATCCTCCATTAGGAAAACAAGAATGGTAATGCCATCAGAATTAAAATAGTCCAGCATACGGGCACTGGTGTTCAAGATCTCTGTGGCGCTTTGGCAAAGTGCCATATGGCGAAGAAACGGTTGCTCAGCCTGGCGGTCGTTTTCAATATAGCGTACGGCTACCATAAATCCCCAATCCCCGGGCTTGATATGAATGTCGTACTGAGCGAGCTGCTTTTCATCCTGCATATATTCGGTATTTCCCCGGCTTAGCCAATGCGAGAGAATACGCTCTCTCACCCATGGCCGTTGATTGTCTACTAAGCGCTCGAGATGATGCATTCGCATTTTATAGGCAAGTTCACTGGCTAACTCTGCAATGGCTTCACTTGCCACTTGCTGGAGTTCCACATAGGAAACGGGTTTAAGTAAATAACGAAACACGCCTAACTCTACAGCAGTAACCGCATAAGTGAATTGCTGATATCCGGACAGAAATATGATTTTGGTATAGGGCCAATTTTCATGAATCATTTTAGCCAGTTCCATACCATTCATTTCAGGCATATTGATATCGGTTATTACTAAATCGATATGCTCTTGCTTGATAATTTCAATCGCGTCCTTTACAAAGGAGGCTTTATAAACAGCTGTAATTTGAAGCTCATCCCACGATACATTTTGGTATAAGCCGTTCAGAATGCTGATTTCGTCGTCTACTAGTAGCAAACTATACATTGCATACCACTCTCCTTCCACCCGTGGAAGACAACTTTAGAAAAATAGTTTCTTCACGATATGGAAACATTCCTGCCGGATTGTGCCAAGCAAACGTGACCTCCACCTGGCGGACAGCCTATAACAAAATGCTTACAGAGGACCTTGGACACACGATAAATGGTGGATTATGCCACCAATGGCAGTGGCAATTTATACATTATGGCTTTTAAAAAAAGAGAATTGCGTCAAAAAAAACTGTGAATATATCATTTACTTTCTTATGGCGCTGTTTTATGATATGTGCATAAAATTTTTATGCAAGGCGCCTTCTGCAAAAAATTTTGAACGTATGTCTGAGTATAAGGAGGAAAAAACATGCTTAGTACGAAACGATGGATGAGTGCACTGCTGGCTATGCTGCTGGTACTCTCATTGAGCAGCACGGTACTTGCTGAAGAAGCAACCTATGATCCCAAATGGTTTCATAAATACGATCCCACCATTACGTTAACGACACATGCCGTGGTTGAACCGACAGCTATGTTTCAGGATAATGATACTGCTGAGGATAATGGCTGGACGCGTTGGCAAAAGGAACATTTGGGGATTGAGTGGAAATATGACTGGACTGCGCCTGATGGCAGCACCAATGAGCAAAAGTTGGACCTGGCTTTTGCCAGCGGAGAACTGCCTGATGTGATTTCTTGCAATCCTACCCAGCTGGCAAAATACGCAAAGGCAGGCTTGCTACAGCCGCTGGATGACCTGATTGAGGAATATGCCTCTCCCCTGGTGAAGTGGATACTGCAGGATGCTGTGAATGAAACCCAGGGAGCCTATTTCCTGCCTGCGACGGTGGATGGTAAAATTTATGCTCTGCCGGAAATGTCAGATACGATCATTTGGTGGAATAACGCCTTCATTCGCATGGATATCCTGGAGGAACTTGGCGTAGAGGTTCCAACCACGCTGGATGAACTGGAAAAGGTTTTTGATCTGTACATTGAAAAGTATCCCGGCAAGTATCCGCTGGCCATGGATAACAGCCTGAGCGCAATGCAGGTTGTCAATGCACCCTACAAAGTAGGCAAGGGCAACTGGATTCTGAAGGATGATGGCACTGTAGGATATGGTAGCATCCAGCCTGAGGCAAAAGAAGCGCTGGCGCGCATGGCGCAATGGTACCAAAAGGGCTATATTGATCCGGAATTTGTTGTAAAAGATAACACAAAGATGAATGAGACCGTTATTGCCGGTGACTTCCTGGTATACTTTGGCAACTGGTCCAGCATTGCAAATCCCTTTACGCCCATGTGGGCCAATCTTCCTGAGGCAGATCCCCAGATTCTTCCCTTCTTGCTGGGCGAAGATGGCACCTGTGCCGTTTACGTCAAGAGCTTCTTCAGCAGCATGAAAGCCATTACCACTTCTTGTGAGCATCCGGAAGCCCTGTTCTACCTCTACAACGAGAACATGGACTCCCGCCTGCGCAATGTGCTGGATATTCGTCAGATGATGGAAGACGAGTACGACTACATTTTCAAGTATCCTATTACCGAAGAACAGCAGCCCTATAACACCGAAGAAGTTGCCCGTGACTACCCCAATGCCGTACAGCCCCGGGAATTGTGGAAGTTCAATTATCCGGCGGAACTGGAAGGCATGAACTTCATGAACAACTTCTATACGCAGCGTAGCCGCATTCAGGGCTTTAGCGGCGAACCCGTGTCTATGCTGAATAAGGACCTGAAGTCCATGGCAGAAGCGGTTCGCGCAAACGATTTGAGCCTGCTGACCGCCAATGGGGTTACCATGTATAATGAGTGGACGGACTCTAACCCGAACATGCTGACGAACTGGGCGAAGACCGAAGCCTACTGGACCGAATTCGCGGCAAGCGGTCAGTACATCGCCGACGCATATGCGGGACCCTCTACCGACCTGATGAACGAGAAAATGGCTTATCTGGACAAGCTGGAAACCGAAACTTATACGCGTATCATTATGGGCACCCAGCCGGTGGATTATTTCGATTCGTTTGTTCAGGAATGGATGAACAATGGCGGAACGGAAATCACCGCCGAGGTAAACGAATGGTATCAAAGCAATAATGCAAAGTAAGCGGTAATGCAACATTGAGGTCATACCCTCATGAGCTGAATCCTGGACCCTCTTGCAAGGGCCTGCGGAGTTTCCTTGACCTCGCAGGCCCTTGCTTTGAAATAAAGGAAAGGCGGCTGTCCCATGAGCAATGTGCTGTCCATGAAGCAGAAAAAAATACCCAAATGGTATGAACGGATACATCTCGAAAGAACCTGGCAGCTATACGCCATGCTGTTGGTTCCATTCATTTTGAAAATTATTTTTGACTATACGCCGCTGTATGGTCTCATCATGGCTTTTCAGGATTTCAATCCTGCGCTTAGCTTTGGGGGAAGCCCATTTGTAGGCTTCAAATGGTTCCAGACGGCAATGAACATGCCGGATTTTCCACTGATTGTGCGGAACACACTGGTTATCTCCATCGGGAAAATTATTTGCGGACAGGTCTGTGCGATCCTGTTTGCGCTGCTGCTCAATGAACTAAGCCGTAAGGCTTATAAGCGCATTGTGCAGACCATTTCCTACTTTCCACATTTCCTGTCGTGGGTTATTATTGGTGGCGTATTTACTGATATGCTCAGCATTAAGGGAATTATTAATCAGGCAATAGGATTGTTTGGCGGCAGGCCGATTTTCTTCCTGGGAAACGATCAGTATTTTCAGGGAACAATGATTGCGCTGGAAACCTGGAAAGAATTTGGATATGGCGCGATTATGTATCTGGCAGCTATTACAAACATCAATTCTGAGCTGTATGAAGCGGCGACTATTGACGGGGCGGGCCGGTTACAGCAAACCATTCACGTAACGCTGCCCGGCATTAGCATTACGATTGTCATGCTGGCCGTGCTGAGCCTGGGCGGCATTATGAATGCCGGATTTGAACAGATCCTTGTAATGTATAACCCTGCAGTGTATCGAACAGGCGATATCCTGGATACATTTATTTACCGGCAGGGATTGCTGGATGCGCAGTATTCTCTTTCTACGGCTATTGGCTTGTTCAAATCGGTGATTGGCTTGATTCTTATGCTAACAGCCAATGGATTGGCATCAAAATATGCCAATTACAGAATCTTCTAAGGAATGGAGGATGAATCATGAATCCGCGCATTTACCAAACAAGGGCTTATTCCATATTCTCCTTTTGCAATGTCATTTTCATGGGTATATTAGCGTTAACATGTCTATTGCCAATGATCCACGTGCTGGCAGTGTCTTTCAGTGATGCAGCTTCAGCCGGCGCAAATAAAGTGACTTTTTGGCCCATTGGATTTAATACTGCGGCGTATGAACTTGTATTTCGCAATGCCGTATTTGGACGCTCTTTTGCTATCTCGGTGGTAAGAACGCTGGTGGGCACAGTCATCAGCCTTCTGTGCACCATATTGGTGGCGTACCCCCTCTCAAAAGAGAAAGAGGAACTTTGGGGCCGCAACGTTCTACGGTGGATCTTTATTATTCCCATGCTCATCAATGGTGGCATTGTTCCCGGATTTATCTTGATTCGCAACCTGGGCCTGATCAACTCCATTTGGGCATTGATTCTCCCTGGATGCGTACCTAGCATGTACATTGTGATGATGATGAACTTTTTCCGAGGCATCAATGCAGGCTTGCTGGATTCTGCAAGAATTGACGGAGCGGATGAATTCACCATTCTGCTGCGGATTATGTTGCCGCTTTCCGGTGCGTCCATGGCGACCATTGTACTGTTTACCATGGTGAATTACTGGAACGAATGGTTTGGCGGACTGATTTTTATGAGTGAACGCTCCATGTGGCCATTGCAGACGTTATTGCAGCAAATGATGAAAAGCATGGACATGACAGGGTTTTCATCCAGTGATATTACCATGCTATCCAAGCTGTCAGACCGTTCTTTCCGGTCTGCGGAGATTATCATTGCAACGGTACCTATCATGTGCGTTTATCCTTTTATGCAGCGTTTCTTTATTTCAGGCATTACGCTTGGTTCAGTAAAAGAGTGAGTGGGAGTATACTGAGAAAGCTGGCTGGCAATAAGACCATGCAAGATCCTAGGAAGCGAGGAAGTGCGCATGCAAAGGATTTTCTCTCCCCTTCGCTCCAGCGTGTTACATACTTTGGTGGCTGGTTTGCTGCTGATCACTTTTCCAACACTGATGCTGGGCTATCTGTATCAAAGTGAAAGTATTCGTGTAGCCAGCGATGAAATCAGCAGCTCCTATGAAAACGCTGTGACATTGCTGGCAAACCAGTTTACAGATCGCTTGAACAGTATAACCAGGCAGGCAAGTGCTTTTCTGCTGGACGATGATTTGATCCATATCTCCCATCAGACTGAAAGTGAACTGGATCTGTTGGACCTGGTGACCTTTCAGCGTAAAGCTACATTGTATCGTGCGACTAACTTTGTGGATAATGATCTGACGATTTTTTTCCCGCGACAAAATTGGATGATCTCCACGCAGCACGGCGCTGAGCACTTACCTAGCAGCTTACAGCCAGCGGTGAATGCCGGACAATGGTCAATCCGCCCGACCTTGCGCAATGGGAATGAGCTTTGCCTGGCTAGCTACTGTGGATACATTCACGAAGCGCAAACCAGCCCCTTTGCATTGCTTGAAATTTCACAAAGTGAAATGGAGCGGATGCTAGCCGGTATTATGGAGAACACGCATACGTACTGCGCCTTTTTTTCAGATGGAGATGGAAATCTTTTTCACTATGGCGAGCCATTAGATAATGCCCTTCAAACCTGTATCTCGGATTATATCATGCAGTCAAGCGTTCAGTCGCGGCGTATTCAATGGAACGATCAGACATTGGTTTTGTATAGCTATCCCATTGCAGGGGCAAACTGTACCATTGGTATATTGCTGAATGAATCCGAGCTATATTTGCCCCAACAGAAGATGAGAACCATTTATAGTGTATTTATTTTCTGCATTGTGCTTGGATGTGTCCTTTTTCTTTTCATTACCTATCGAAGAATTTTTAAGCCGATAAAGGCGCTTTTGGAGGGAATGGAGAAGGTTGAAACGGGATGCTTGAGTACGGCTGTTTACGAATCCGGTCCCTATGAGTTCCGTGTCATTGCCAGAAAATTTAATCGCATGATGCAGCGCTTGGATACGCTGATCAAGCAAGACTTTGTCAATCAATTAAAATTAAAAAATGCTCAGTTACGTTATCTGCGCTCTCAAATCAATCCGCACTTTCTGCATAATTGCTTGTTTAGCCTGTATAACATGATTGAGGCAGACGACTTGGACAGTGCTTCTGAAATGGCGTTATATTTGGGGAAATACTATCAACGCAGCGCACATATGGATGAACATGACCTGACGCTGGAGGAAGAAATACAGAATATTCAAGTGTATGCAAGGGTGATGTCCCTACGCTTTCCAGACAGGTTGCGCTTGGAAATGCAGATACAACCGGAAACGAAACAGTTGCGAATTCCTGTCCTGTCTCTGCAAACAGTTGTTGAAAATGCACTCATGCATGGCATGGAGGGAACCAGCAACGTGTGTATTGTAACAATTTCCAGTGCGTTGCAGGGGGAAGAATTGAAACTAAGGGTAGCAGATACCGGCGCGGGGATGAGCGAAGAAAAAATCCAGGAGATTATGGAAAGCTTGCAGCAAGCTGCGAATGTGGATGAACGCCATGGCTTAGAAAACGTCTTTATACGCCTGAAGCTAATGTATGGCGATCAAGTGCGTATGACCGTGCAAAAAAATAATCCGCGCGGTGTGCTAGTAGAAATTTTCATTCCGCTTCAGGCCCCACAAATACCCTCAACGCCACCACGCAAGCCAACTGTATCCTAAGGCCATACCGCACAATTCAGCGGCGGCGTTGGCGATGTCTTTTCTGCTATCTACTGCTTGCAGATTTTTCAATTTACCATAAGTCAAACCTTCAAAATCCGCAATTGCAACTGACGAAAAATGCTTTCGCCATCGCACTGACCTATTTGTGTGGTATTGCCCTGAAAATATTGATACAAACCATCAAGAATAAGGAGGAGTGCCCCATGCTTTATCCCAAGAAAAATGAACCTTTTTCGGACAAGGACTTTGCAAATCCCGGTAGCGAATACAGAGCGGCGCCCTTTTGGTCATGGAATAACAAACTGGACAAGCAGGAACTTTTGTGGCAGATTGAGCAACTGAAAAAAATGGGATTTGGCGGCTTCCATATGCATGTGCGTACCGGGATGGCGACGCCGTATTTGAGCGACGAGTTTATGGAGATTGTGAAGTCCTGCGTAGAAAAGGCGCGGGAAGAAGGCATGTTGGCTTATTTGTATGATGAAGACCGTTGGCCTTCGGGTGCAGCCGGCGGATTGGTAACCAAGAATCATCAATACAGACAGCGCTATTTACGGTTTTCTCGTACAGAACCGGCGCAGAAAAACGCTGTGGCTGTTTTTGACATTCTCCTGAATGCTGATGGCAGCTTACAAAAGTACGCACAGTATACCGAAGGCATGCCGGTGGAAGGATTCCTGCTGTATGTAACGCTGGAAACGGCAGGAGACAATCCATGGTTTAACAATCAGGCGTACCTGAATACGTTGGACCAGGAAAGTGTTCAAGCCTTTATTCATACGACATATGACCGGTATCAGGAGAAAGTGGGGGAAGCCTTTGGCAATGTAATTCCCTCTATGTTTACGGATGAACCTCAATTTTCAGCAAAGCAAACATTGAATTATGCCACAGATACCAGGGATATTACCCTGCCATGGACTCCTGATTTTGCGCAGACCTATCAAAAAACGTATGGTGATGATATTATCTCCAAGTTGCCGGAGCTGCTTTGGGATCTTCCTGAGGGCGAAGTCTCGGTGGCCCGCTATCACTACCATGACCATATTGCGGAAAGGTTTTCTTCAGCCTTTGCAGATCAATGTGGTGCATGGTGTGAGGCGCACGGCCTGATGCTTACAGGGCACATGATGCAGGAACCCTCTCTGGAGAGCCAAACAGGTTCACTGGGGGAAACCATGCGTTCCTATCGGGGCTTCCAGTATCCCGGTATCGATATGCTGTGCGACCGCCGGGAATTCACAACAGCGAAGCAGGCCCAGTCCGCTTCACGTCAGTACGGACGAGAAGGCGTGCTGTCCGAACTGTACGGGGTGACAAACTGGGATTTCGATTTCCGGGGCCATAAGTTACAGGGCGATTGGCAAGCGGCACTGGGAGTAACCTTGCGAGTGCCACACTTGGCGTGGGTATCCATGAATGGTGAAGCCAAGCGCGATTATCCGGCGTCCATTAGCTATCAGGCACCTTGGTTCCAAGAATATGCCTACATAGAGGATCATTTCGCGCGGGTTGCTACTGCAATGACCCGTGGCAAGGCATTATGCCGGGTAGGCGTGGTACATCCGGTGGAAAGCTACTGGCTTCATTGGGGAGCAAAGGAAAACACCCAGGCCATTAGGGAACAAATGGATGAACAGTTTCAGCATCTTACAGAATGGCTGATTCGGGGCCTGGTGGATTTTGATTTTATCTGCGAGTCGCTTTTGCCTAGCCAGCAGCCTGATGCAGATCCGAATGAAGGATTCCAGGTGGGATCTATGCGATATGATACCATTCTTGTCCCTCCTGTGGAAACTTTGCGAAAAACCACGGTAGAACGCTTGCAGGCATTCCGGGCAAAGGGCGGACGCATTCTGTTCATGGGCAACGCGCCACGGTTGATGGATGCTGTGCCGAGCAATGTTCCGGAAACATTATACGCAAAGTGTGAGCATGTCCCCTTTGACAGAGTTAGTTTGCTGACGGCGCTTGAGCAAGAACGCGATATCGAAATTCGTGATCAAAGCGGTGCCAGGACAAAGAACCTGCTCTATCAAATGCGAAGTGAAGGAAACGAACGCTGGATTTTTATCTGCCAGGCAGATGCACCTGCGAACAAGGATATACCGCAACAGCAAAAACTTCGAATCAAAATGCGTGGTACATGGGATGTGGTCTATCTGGATTCACTTACGGGGAGCATAACGCCCAAGTACGCCGCTGTGGAGGATGGATGGACCGTATGCGAAATGTCCATCTACGAACAGGATTCTTTACTGTTGCATCTGGTTCCACGTGCGGGAGGGAATCTGCTTCCTGAGAATCACGCATCAGAGAAGAAAATGGCTATGGAACCTGCCAGCTTTTTCTTGGATGCATTGCCTGTTACGCTTCACGAACCGAATGCTGCATTGCTGGACATGCCCGAGTATGCATTGAATGAGCAACCATGGCGTCCGCAGGAAGAAATTCTCCGTCTGGACAATACGCTGCGCCGCGAGCTGGGATGGCCCTTGCGTGGAGAGGCATTTGCCCAACCATGGGTTGAGACAGACAAGTCAACCCCGCATACCTTACATCTACGCTATCGTTTCCAGAGCAAGGTTAAGGTTCAGGACGCGGTGCTGGCACTGGAAAATGCAGAGTGCAGTACGGTACTGCTGAATGGAAAACCTGCTGGTTGCGCTTCGGGATGGTATGTAGACAAGTGCATTGGCTGCCGTAAACTTCCTGAAATTCAGGCGGGCGAGAACGTGCTGGAAATAACACTTCCCTATGGCAAAACAATCAACGTGGAAGCCTGCTATTTGCTGGGAAACTTTAGCGTATATATCAGGGGAACCAAGATCATCATCGATGCGCCGGTCTCCAGGATGCATTTCGGGGACATGACGCGGCAAGGCCTCCCATTTTATGGAGGAAACCTTACCTGGCTGCTTGAGCCTGACATGGAAGAAGGGACATATGTATTGCAGGTAAGCCAGTATAGAGGGCATTTGTTACGCGTAACGATTGATGGCAACGATCAAGGTGTCATTGCTTTTTCTCCATATCAGGTACGCTTCTCCGTGGCTCATGCGGGAAAGCATCAGATACAGCTTACTTTGTTTGGAAGCCGCGTAAACACCTTTGGTCAGGTCCATAATGCCAATAAGCAGACAGAGTGGTGGGGCCCTGAATCCTGGCGTACACAGGATGCACAATGGAGCTATGAATATCAATTGTGGCCGCAGGGCATTTTGAAGTCACCGGAACTCCGCCGAATAAAATAATGTATCTTGCATCCGCATAGGTTGTGCCGATTCGCTCATTAGGTGATTGCAAGGCTGATACATGGTGACAGCAGGCTTATCCATAAGCGCACAACCATCTTGCAACATAATAAAGCCGTAGTTCCCAGCATGCAAACAGCCAGAAACTACGGCTTCTTTTTTATAGCAGGGGAAGCAAGGTTTCAATTTCCTATTCCTATCCAAGTAACATGCTCCGGCAATACGGTGACTGATCGCAGAAGTCGGAATCAAACAAGCCAAGGGTTCAAGTCCCTATTTCAGGAGAGAGCAAAAACGTTGCTGCCCAGCGAACGGTGGACAGCCGTGAACAAAAGGTGCTTGTAAAAACATTACCTTGCAAGATGCAGGCTCATGCAAGCAGGATATCTTCTAAGACAATACCGCACAAATGAGCTGGTGCGGTGGCGAATGCATTTTTCGTCAGACGCAATTGCAGAGTTGGAAGGTTTGACTTACGGTAAATCAAAAAATCTGCAAGCGGCAGGCGCCGGAAAAGGCATTCGCCAACGCTGCCGACGAATTGTGCGGTATTGTCCTAACGTTCTCTTTGCGGCCTCTACCAGGCACACCCATGGAGTCAAAGCCTGCTACCTTATCATGCGTCCAGATCCATGTACGCGCCTTTCAAGGATGAAACGGCATGCTCCGCGTACAAGCGCGGCACGCCTTTACGGCATTCCATCATATTCCCGGGCAACCCCTTGTCGCAGCTGGCCAGGCTGAAGTTGATGCCGTCCGGCATGCATGCCGATGAGGCTGCTTCGGCGCCTTTGCCGGGCTCAGGCAGCAGCGTCCAGGACCTTAGTCCAGCAGCTGCAAGGTGGGATGATCTTTCTCCCAGTATACGTCCGCTGCTTCCTTCACTGCCAGGATTTCCTTGCCATTGCACAGCAGCCTGGAAAAACCGCCGCAGGCGAAGCGCTCCAGCTGTCCTTCCCCATTGCAGAGCAAAGCAGCGCAACCGATATAGCTGCCGGTATACGTTTGATCCCCATAGGTGCAGGAGAATGCCTGGGGAATACCAGATTTCAGGGACGCATAGTCGCTGAAAACATAGGCGCCATTTTCCAAACGGCAAGGGTCCGAGGTTTTGCTGACGGGGAGGTGCATGTCCGCCAGAATGTCAGCCTCTTCCTCCAGTGTGCTTTGCCCAAGCATCCGCCGCAGATGCAGCGGAATCGCCGTGCCATTGAAATCGTGCGTGGCCTTGCCAATGATGCGCACCGGCAGCGGGGAGGACACGGCCTGCGCCAGAAAATCCATGCTGGCCTCCGTTCCATACTGGGGGTACAGGTATAGCAAAGCCGTGAAATGATGCTTGCCATAGAAAAAGCCCGTTGCATCCATACGGATTTTCCCCTGGTCAAGCGCCTCGCTGGAAGTCAGCGCGCACCGGCATCCCGCCTTCCATAAGGCATCCGCCCGTTCAAGGATCTTCAGTTCTCCATGGATGTCATACCGATTGCGCGCACGAATATTGGGGTACCAGTTGCACAGCGCCGGCATGCCGAAAATAATCAATAGATCCATTTGGGGCATGGGACCATCAAACCAGTCCAGGAGCGCAATCTTCTTTTCCACCTGATTCACACCCGCAAGAAAGGCATCCTGTCCCAGGTCCTGCCCCCAGTGCAGGTCGTTCATGGCATGGTAATGAATGCGGCTGCCAAACTTTGCTTCCTCCATGGCCTTGACGAAGAAGGGCTCTATTTCCTCTTTGTAAAACATATCATAGCAAATGGCCTCCGGGCATTCGCAACTGATCCCCAGGCGGACGGGCATGGTAATGTTCTCATCTGTTTGGGCGTACTGCCTGGGCAGGCCCCACCAGTTGCAACCAGTTGCCCAGATTTCATCGTTCTGCAGCTGGTTATGAAACGTATTGTGCAGCCCCAGGAAAGCGTTCTCCCCGCAAAAGTGCCGCACGTATTCGCTAAAAATACGCTCTATGCGCCGCGGTCCCTGGCGCATCAGGGAAAAATACTGGTTGATGGCCCGAATCCGTAAAGATTCCTGGCTCTCCGGCGCATACCGCATGGCAAAGAGCAGCTTGCGCATCTTCGTGCCCGTGTTCGCTTCCACCCATGCGGAAAAGGCCTTCCCGGATAACCGGTCACGGAAGCAATCATCCTGATGGCGGATGGTTATATTCCGGAACTCATCCAGAACAAAGCTGTCGAAACCAACCGGAGCCAGGTCAGCAAGAAGGCCATGAAACGACCGGGAAAAAAATCCCCAAAGTAATCCCCGTACGCGTAATAATGCGAAGCCATGGCATACACCGTATAGCCCTTCCATTGCGGTACAGAGAGCCGGATGGACAATCCTACATCGGCTTCATGGCAGATTGCGTAGTTTGTAAGTTCCATCAGGGAGCCCGGCGCGTACTTTCCGTCTCCCATTTTCTTGAAGGCATAGACGGCCGGCAGCTCACTTTTCAAGCGCGTGTGGATTTCTTTCATTCTGACGCTGTCCGTAAAGCAGAAGAGCGAAACCTCCCCACTTTCAGGGATTTTTTCTTCCGCTTCACTCACCAGCGAAACAGCCTCATCGGGGGAAATCCCAATGGTGGAATTGCTCCCCTCCGGCCACAGCTGGAGCACAATCTTCAGCCCCAGCCGGTGGGCATAGGATACAGCCTTTTCAAAATGAGGGATCAGGCTCCGGTCAAAGAAGTCCATGCCCTCCCGGGCAGAAAGTACAACCATGGTATACGCTGATTTTTCATCAATGCGTTTCAAATCTTTGAGATGTTTTTCATTGTGAAGAATCTCCGGCGTCCAAAACCAATACAGCATGCGCGGATGTCTGGAAATATGCTTCCATGGGCCGGGGAATGGTGTATCCATTTTGCATCCTTCCTCTGCTATCAAATTGCTTGCAAAAGCGATTCCCTTGCAAATGCACGCGCCACCAGGCAGACCAAATCCGCTTTCTGGAAGAAGCGGTGTTGGCCGTTTTTTTTCCATATACTGCATATACAATTAGTTACAATGGTGGATACTCCTCTTTTTTGGACCTTTTCCATGGCATAAAATCGTGCCACAAAGGCCTCCGGAAAAGCAGGCCGCGGGCAGGGAGGGTACAGGGGCATACCCCCGGGACGCGGCCCTGCGCCTTTGACAAATCCCTCCGACAATCTTATAATGACCACAGCACTGGAAGGCAAAAGGCCTGCCGCGGCCGTCAAAAACCCCATTGGGAGGTGCCGGAAGAACCCAAGGCCGGCCCTTGCCGAATTTGCTTTTTCGGCACGCTGTGCAGGCAAGGAACCTGTCGGAAAGGACATCGAGAGAGAAAGGAAGATGCTGCCCCATGTTTCTGCGCTATCCCGGTGGGCTGGTGAAGGCCCTCACTTTTAGCTATGACGACGGCGTGGAACAGGATATGCGCCTGGTGAAGCTGCTGGACGACCATGGAATGAAAGGAACCTTCAACCTCAATTCCGGCCTGTTCTCCCCCCAGGGGACCACCTTTGCCCCCGGCACCATCCACCGCCGCATGACCCTGGCCCAGAGCAAGGCACTTTTCACCGGCAATCACGAGGTGGCGGTGCATTGCCTGACCCATGCCTTCCTGCCGGAACTTTCCCAGGAGAGGATGGTTTACGAGATCATCAGGGATCGGGAAAACCTGGAGCGTGAGTTTGGCGGCATTGTGCGGGGAATGGCGTATCCCTTTGGCGCGGTGGACGACGCCACGGTGGAGGCCGTGCGCTGCTGCGGCATACAATATGCCCGGACAGTGCGCAGCACCCATGCTTTCCGCATACCCCAGGACTGGCTGCGGCTGGACCCCACCTGTCACCACGATGACCCCAGGCTGATGGAGCTGGCCGACAGCTTCCTGGCGGCACGCAACATCTACGAGACAAAGCTCTTCTACCTGTGGGGGCATGCCTATGAGTTTGAGGCCAACGATAACTGGCAGGTGATTGAGCGGTTCATGGACCGCCTGGCAGGCCGGGATGACATCTGGTATGCCACCAATATGGAAATCTGCGCCTATGTGCTGGCCTGGAAACAGGTCTATGCCAGCGTGGATGGCCATTGCCTGCACAACCCCACCAGCTATACCTTCTGGCTGGAGGAGGGGGGAAGGGTCTATACCCTTGCCCCGGGGGAAACCCTGACGCTTTGACGCTGCCTTTTCATGCCCGGCGGGAAATTCCGCGCCTATTTTCAGCAGCCATGGGATATGGTATAGTATAGGGGAGGAGCGTGAACACCATGAAGAAGATCGTCCTGACCGGCGGAGGGACCGCGGGTCACGTTTCGCCCAACCTGGCGCTGATTCCCCGGCTGCTTCAGGAGGGCTATGAGATTGATTATATCGGCACGGAAAAGGGCATTGAACGGGAGATGATCGCCCGGGTGCCCCAGGTGCATTACCACGCGGTGAAAAGCGGCAAGCTGCGCCGGTACTTTTCCTGGCAGAATTTTACCGATCCCTTCCGGGTGGTGGCCGGTGCGGTGCAGTCCGCCCGGCTCATGGGCAAGCTGAAGCCCGACGTGGTGTTCAGCAAGGGGGGCTTTGTTTCCGTGCCGGTGGTGTTTGGGGCATGGCTGCACCACATTCCCGTGGTGTGCCACGAGAGCGACCTGACCCCCGGCCTGGCCAACAAGCTGTGCCGCCCCTTTGCCCGCAAGTTTGCCACCACCTTTCCCGAGTGTGCCGCCGCCCTGGGACCCAAGGCGGAGATGACCGGTACGCCCCTGCGGCCGGAGCTCTTTGGCGGCAGCCGGGCCAAGGGGCTGGCGCTGCTGGGATTTACAGGGACAAAGCCGGTGCTGCTGATGATGGGCGGGTCCCTGGGCGCGCAGTCGGTGAACAAGGTACTTCGGGAGGCGCTGCCGGATCTGCTGCCCAGCTTTGACCTGTGCCACATCTGCGGCAAAGGCAACCTGGCACCCGAGCTGGAGGGTACGCCCGGGTATAAGCAGCTGGAGTTTGTGGACAAGGAGCTGCCGGACATACTGGCCACGGCGGATCTGGTGCTCAGCCGTGCCGGGAGCAACGCCCTGTGCGAGTTTCAGGCCCTGGGCAAGCCGATGCTTTTGGTGCCCTATCCCAAGGGGGCCAGCCGCGGCGACCAGATCGTCAACGCCCGTTCGTTTGAAGCGCGGGGCCTCAGCCGCGTGCTCATGCAGGAGGACATGACCGCCGACCGCCTGGTTTCC
>ERZ779866.1408-NODE-1408-length-24357-cov-4.666571_pt1 | contig 24357 bp, 31 predicted proteins | sample MGYA00511248_ERZ779866 | MGnify/ENA primary metagenome ERZ779866 (study PRJEB29588, sample SAMEA2155758) | human gut metagenome | biome: human gut; feature: human-associated habitat; material: faeces | place: Denmark | collected 2008/2010 ... | reverse complement strand
GCTTGTCCAGAAAGCGGTCTACCGCATCTACATAAACGAGGTTTGCGTCCATCTGGTTGCGGAACACATCGATGACCTGTTCCGGTTCGCCTTTTCTCAGCAGACCATGATTCACGTGTACGCAGACCAGCTGCTTGCCGATTGCCTTAATCAGAAGCGCTGCGACGACGGATGAATCCACGCCGCCGGAGAGCGCAAGAAGCACTTTTTTGGTTCCGACCTGCTTGCGGATCAGGTCAAGCTGTTCGGCGATAAACGCATCGGCAAGTTCCTTGCTGTTGATGCGCGCCATGGTTTCCGGACGCTTGTTGGGTTGCATAGTTGATTCCTCCATAGTTTTAAATCTGTAAAATTTTGTGCTTCGCGGAGCGCGCGGTTCAGTCGATTGCAGCCCGGATGGCGGCAAGGAGCGCGTCATATGTTTCGTAAGCGGGGAGGTCGGGATTCTGCGCTTTGATCCCGTCCGTGCTGCGGAACAGGAAACCGGCCTTGCTTGCCCGGATCATAGCGAGATCGTTATAGCTGTCCCCGGAGGCGATGGTATCATATCCAATGGATTGCAGGGCCTTTACCGTGGTGAGCTTTGAATGCTCAATGCGCATCTTGAACCCAGTGATTTCCCCGCTCGGCGCAACCTCAAGCGTGTTGCAGAAAATTGTGGGCCACCCAAGCTTTTCCATCAGCGGAGCGGCAAACTGCGTAAAGGTATCGCTGATGATAACAACCTGCGTCATGGCGCGCAGCGCGTCCAGAAATTCCCGTGCACCGGGCAGAGGATCGATTTTTGCAATGGTTTGCTGAATGGCGGCCAGCCCCAGTCCGTGCTCCTTCAAAATGCCGAGGCGCCACCGCATCAGTTTATCATAATCGGGCTCATCCCGCGTGGTGCGCTTCAGTTCCGGAATGCCGCTGGCCTCCGAGAACGCAATCCAGATTTCCGGCACCAAAACGCCTTCCAAATCCAGGCAAACGATGTGCATTGTCCGTTATCCTCCCAGTCGTGCTATTTAAAATAAAATCATATATCATTTTGAACGATTATTCAAGATGGGAAGAATACTCAGGAAGTATAATAAATTGTCTCATAACTGTTGCAGCCATGCACTGCGGCAAGTGGCTGCGTCACAGTGCGACCCCGCCCGCCACCACAAAGCACAAAGGCCGCAGATTTGCCGGATTGCGGCCGTTTAGGGACGGAAACGCTTTCCGGAAGTGATGAACGGAGGCTTACGTTCACTGGAATGACGGAGTTCCTGAATGGGCGCCTTGACGTTATAACGATATGCAAAAACAGCCGTGGGGTGGCATGACGCCCGCGGCTGTTTCGGCATAAACGGGATATATAACGTGAAAGGAAAGGGGGAGCGCTTTACTCCCATTCGCTTCAGAGTACCTTCCCTGGGTTCCTTTTCCCCCTCGGTTATGGTGGTTTGAAGCGAGTTTTGGCTTGTAAATTCGTGTTTTTCTCTGTGTTCCCACAGTTCTCAAAGCTCTGGGTATCAAATTGGTATCATAGTTTGGTATCATTTCGCCTGAAAAATCGCTTGGGAAAATCGGATTATTCATTTCAGAAGAGTGATACATGGACCAGGATACATTGATCGGTGGCTTTGAGGTTGAAGGTAACGCGAAGGTCGTGCTCCTCTCGGAGCATTTTTATTGTAGCACAGAACAAGTGGCTTTGCAATGATGGAGTTATTCTTTGTCGGGCAGGAACTCCATGATGTCACCGATATTGGCTTCCACAACGCAGCATATCTTACGAAGGACTGAAAGAGAGACTTCTTCATCCCGCCGTAAGCGCGTCATTGTATTTGGCGCAATACCAGCTTCCTTGCGGAGATCTGCCTTGCTCATTTTCTTGTCGATAAGTAGTTTCCAAAGCTTGTTATAGGAGATTTTCATTTTCTCTTTTTCCCCGAAGTCGCAGTCTCAGCTTTATGCTTGGAATACCAAACATAATCCAAAAAGATTTCCCAGTTCCAAATTGTGACGAAGTTTTCTTTCACTTGATCATATCAAGCCCTCGCTGCAGCGTTTCTGCATCAATCGCTCCGGTTGCCTGGGCGATGGCATAGCCATCAGCATCGATGAAGAATGTAGTAGGCAGGGAGTAAGCACCGTAGATTGAGGCGGCATCCGATTTTGTGTCATAGAACACCGGGAATGCGTATTCGTTTTTTGCAATAAAAGCAGACGCAGATTCCACTGTTTCCCTGGCGCCATCTGTCATGTTGATCATCAGGAAATGAACATCATCTCCCAGTTCCAGATACTTCTCATGGAAGTCCGGCATTTCGCTTTGACACGGGCCGCACCAGCTTGCCCAGAAATTGAGAACAATGGGTTTCCCGATATAATCAGCAAGATGCACTTCGTTTCCATCAGCATCGTATACGGTGAAATCCGGTGCTTTGATTTTCTGCTCTGTTTCACCTGCAGCACTCTCGTCTGACTGGTTTGTACTTTGCGTTGCCAGCTGTTCTGCGGCAATGTTCTTTCCAAGCTGTCGGTAAAGCACTGTAGCTCCTCCAATCAGCAGAACAAAGACCAACGCAATGATGAAGAATGTTTTCTTATTTTTCATGTTGCCTCCTTATCCCAACAGGCCAAGCAACTTTCCCATGGTTCCGGTTGCCATCAGAACGCCAATCAGAACAAGCAGGATGCCGCTGACGGCATTGACGGTTTTGTAATTTTTCTTGATCCAGTTGAATGCACTTTTCAGATAATCGATCAGCACAGCACTAAAGACAAAGGGAATCCCCAAGCCCAGAGAGTAGGCAAGCAGCATCAGCATTCCTTCAACCACATGTGCCTGTTGGGAAGCAAGCATCAGTGCAGATCCGAGGAAGGCCCCAACGCAGGGTGTCCATCCGATGGAGAAGATCACGCCGAACAGAAGTGCAGAGAAGAACCCCATATTATCGGTATTTACAGAGCGGTGACTTCCTCTGAACAGATTCAGCTTAAACACACCCAGGAAATTCAGTCCAAAGGCAATGACGATCAAACCGGAAACAATGTTGACTGCCGTCTGATATTCCCGGAGAACACTGCCGACCGTTCCTGCCAGCGCACCGAGGGTTACAAATACAACCGTGAAGCCGGTAACAAATCCCAGTGCCCCTTTCAGGGTCTTGCCGGGGGTTCTTTCACCGCCTCCGGCAAAGTAGGAAATATAGATCGGCAGCATGGGAAGCAGGCAGGGTGATATGAAGGTGATAATGCCCTCCAGGTAAGCTACTGCGTATTGCATGAACCGCTGCACCCCTTTCCGAAAATACCGGACAACAGCCAGCCGATAAAGCCCATATAGGCCATCGTGATGAACGGGTTAGAAGTCAGCGGACAAGCTCCAGTGGGGCATCCCACAAAGTAGTAATATGCAAGGCCAACTAATGCGCCGCCTGCGGTAAAAAGAACTGGCTTCAGCCATTTTTTAATTTTTTCTTTCATCTCACATTCCTCCTGCTAAATATTCCTCTGCATAGTGAACAGCAGTTGCTCCATCGGCTACAGCAGTTACGATCTGCCGTAATGCCTTTGTGCGGACATCCCCAACGGCGAACACACCGGGGATGTTGGTGCGGGTACTCTCATCTGCAATAATGTATCCAGCCGGATCAATCTCAATCTGATCTTTCATCAATTCGGTGGAAGGCTTTCTTCCCACGCTTACAAATACACCATCGCAAGAAAGGGTACTTTCTTCTCCAGTTTTCACGTTCCTAATCTGGATACCGGTCAGCTTTTCGTTATGGAGCAGAGCTATAATCTCACTGTCCCAGAGAAATTCTACATTTTCTGTTTTCATCAAAGGTTCATGGTAGATCTTTGTTGCTTTTAGAGTGCCTCTGCGGTGGACGACGATGACTTTTTTGCAGATACGGGAGAGAATCAGCGCATCCGCCGCAGCGGTATTGCCACCTCCTGCGATGACAACCGTTTTGTTCCGATAGAACATTCCGTCACAGGCTGCACAGTAATGGACACCTTTACCGATTAACGCCTGTTCCCCATCAACACCCAGCTCTCTGGGACCGGCTCCTGTAGCCAATACGATGGATTTTGCGTACATAGTGCCTTCGCTGGTCACAGCTTTCTTTACAGAACCTGACAGTTCCAGAGACAGCACCTCAGTCAGCTTGGTTTCCACACCAAACCGCTCCGTTCCTCGTTTCATTTTTTCTCCCAGGGAGAAACCGTCGATGCCATCCTCGAAGCCGGGATAGTTGTCGATTTGCTCGGTCAGAGCCATCTGCCCACCGGCAGACAGCTTTTCTAAAACCACGGTGTCCATTCCTGCTCTTGCAGCATAAAGGGCTGCGGTATACCCGCCGGGACCGCCACCTACAACGATCATGTCATAGATATGCTGCGCATTATTTACTTCCTGAGTCCGGTGCTGTAAGGTTTCCTCAATAAAAGCCACCAGCTGCGCTCTGGATTCCGGAGCGACGATAGAGCCAAGAGTCTGTCCGCTTTGATAGATCAGCAGAGTAGGGACAACTTCAATAGCCTCGGTCTCAGCCAATTCCGGTTCATCATCAATGTTGACAGCAGTGAATATCAGTGTATCCTTATATTCCTCAGCAACGCTTTCCAATGCTGGAGCCAGACGGCGGCAATATACGCACCAAGGGGCTGAAAACTCCACCAGAACAGTCTTTCCGCTATGCACCATTTCTTCAAATTGATTTCTATTAATATTGATAACTGCCATATTGCCAGCTCCTTTCCTTTGTTTGATCATAGTATACCGCGGGAAGCTCCTTTCTTCCGTGATGACATCACCCAACAGAAAAAGCGATGCGGCTTTGTACCGCATCGCTTTTTTATCAGTTATTTATAAATCTGGTGCAGGATTATCTCGGACAATCGAATGATGTCCTTCTGTTTTTCTTTGATGGATGCTGAATGACTTTCCTCCTCCGAAAGGGAAGCATATAGATGGATCGTGTTAATGTGATCTCGTATCTCGTCTTTAATTGCGGTGGCTTCCTCAGCGGTTCGGACTGCCTGTTCCGTTTCCGTCTGCATTTGATACAGCTTTGTCTGAAGTTCCAAAAGCTGCATTTCCTTTTTCCGAAGGCGGATCACCAGATGCACAATGAACAAACCAAGCAAAATGAAGATGATATATTGCACGGTGCCCTCCTTATAATATGTATTTTCTTACTGCATCCCGCAAAGCATCCAGAGATGCAGGCATGGAAAGAACGGTCAGTTTCCCGGAATTCTTTACAATCTCAGTACCCTGTGCTGCATCACGGGCAATCAGAATCACAGGGGTGGTCTTGTCTGCACGCCATGGCTGGTCAGGCTGTGTTGTCATATCCTCCGTGACGATCCAAAGGTCAGGCTTTTGCTTTCCCAGTTTCTTTCTGGCTGCTTCCGGAGAGCAATACAGGGAAACGCGTTCCGAAACAGACTGAAGTGCCTGCAGAAGCCCTTTTGCATAAAGCTCATTTTTGCATAACAATGCGACAGAAGAAGCAGAAACCGGCTCTCTGGTGGCCTGAACAAAATCCAGCACCGGCGTATTATAAAGGCTGAAATCATTTTCTGTGTGAACGGCATTATAGTAGCTTTTCGCAGCCAGGCACATCCTCAGGCAAAATTGCTCAATATCGATACGAATGTCCATTCCGTCAGAGTTCATGGTTGTCTGATCCAGCTGACAGACGGATGTCCCACAGTTCACACCCAGATGGAAGCGGACCGGACTTTCATTCTCGTCATTCAGAAATCCTTTGTTCTGATGCAGATATTCACAGCGAAGCTGCCAGCAGCGGTCTCCGCAGATATAGGGCTTCTCGTCTGTCGGAGATAGTTTGAAATACGCTCCGGCATATTCATCAAACCAGTGTATGTATTGACCGCCCACATCACGGGTCGGGTTTTTCTGCCGATCCAGCATGATCCGGCCATCCCGATATCGCTTGACGATCTCTGGGAAGGCAATACCGCCGCAAATATCAGGTAGGGTCAGTGCCAGTGCCAATGCCGACTGCCAACGTTCATCCTCAATGTTTTGTTCCACTTCTTCCACACGGTGTAAAAATGTAAAGCTGACATCTCCCCGCATCGTCTGTGCCTCCTAAGAAAAGTCGCCTGCCGGAATACCCGACAGGCGACGAAATTTACCGGTTATACTTCCGTCATCCACAGACCGTGGAGATTGCAGTATGCATAAACAGCAACAGCCTTATCATCGCCCAGACAGAAGGAAACGTTGGGAGCATCGCCGGGTTTCAGTGCCTTGCGCTGGCCACCGTTCTCGGTCTGAACATAGACCCATTCAATAAAGTGCTCCGGGATCATGGGATGATCCACGCTGCCCACATTGACGTTGATCACACCGGCCTCTACAGTGACAACAGGCAGATGCTTCTCGCCGCTGGCCTCCACAGTGTTGGGCTCCAGAGCCTCCATTTTCTGGCCGCAGCACATCATAGGCACGCCGGAGTCATGAATCATGCCCACCAGATTGCCGCAGTGTTCGCAGACATAAAACTTTGCACCCATTTTCATTTCCTCCGTTTTATCAATAATTTTCCGCACGCACTTCGAAGAATGCCTGAGGATGCTTGCAGACAGGGCAGATCTCAGGAGCCTTGGTTCCTACTACGATATGTCCGCAGTTACGGCACTCCCAGATGGTAACGCCGCTCTTCTCAAACACCTGCATGGCCTCCACGTTGCTCAAAAGCTTGCGGTAGCGCTCCTCGTGCATCTTCTCAATGGCAGCTACGCCACGGAACTGTTCAGCCAGATCATGGAATCCCTCCTCATCAGCTTCACGAGCCATGCGGTCATACATATCCGTCCACTCGGCGTTCTCACCTTCAGCAGCATGGAGCAGGTTCTCGGCAGTATCGCCCAGCTCGCCCAGAGCTTTGAACCACAACTTGGCGTGTTCCTTCTCGTTCTCAGCGGTGTGCAGGAACAGCGCGGCGATCTGCTCGTAGCCGGCCTTCTTGGCGACGGAGGCGAAGTAGGTGTACTTGTTCCGGGCCTGACTCTCACCGGCAAAGGCTTCCCACAGGTTCTTCTCCGTCTTGGTACCGGCATAGGGGTTCTTCGCAGGGGCGGCCTCTTCGATCTTCACAAACTTGTCGGCGGGCTGCTTGCAGACAGGGCACTTGAAATCAGGGGTCATGGGGCCTTCATGAATATAGCCGCAGACAGAGCATTTCCACTTTTCCATTTTCTTTTCCTCCGTTTTTTCATTGAATTGAATGGTATGTAACAGGGATTCCACCGCATCCGCCGGGATGCCGGGATATGCTTTGATGCGCTCCAGGAACGCCTTGGTGTTGCCACTCTGGGGGAGCATGAAGCCTGCTTCCCGGCACAGGTCCTCCGCCATCAGCCGGGAGGATTTTTCCACGGCCACGCTCAGGGCATCTGGTAGCTGAGAAGCAATGCTCTCGACTTGAGCCTTACTCTGTACCAGACCCCGCAGGGCTTCCACTACCTTGTCCTCCTTGGGCTGCTGCACAGGAAGAGTCTTGGGAACCATAGAAATGGCCGAGGACGGACAGGCTTCGGCACAGGCACCGCAGCCGATACACTTTTCAGGATCAATGATGCTGTTCTCTGTATCAGTCGCTCCGGTTGGGCAGACATAGAGGCAAAGGCAATCCTTGGTACATAAGCGAAGATTTCTTACTGCATATTTTTCAGCCATAGTTATGCCCTCCCTTCTATTTTTTCAAATTTCCAACTGGGAACCTTACACACCGGACATAGCTCCGGAGCTATGTCACCAACATAGACAAAACCACAGACCGTGCAAACCCAGACACCGGTGTTTTCCAACATCTTGTCTCCCTCAGATTCATATCGAGTCAGCAGAGATTGGAGCATTCGGGTAACCTTTTCACTCCACACCTGACAGCGCAGACCACCCCGATCAGGCTTTTCACCGGCTATAGCATTGCCATAGGGATACCCTACAGACAAATCCTTGTCAATGAGTTCCAGCAGCTTGGCTGTGCTGGCCTCCTCGACGGGCGCAGCCTTGCTTCTGAAGAACTCTGCCAGTTTTCTGAAATCATCTGCCTGCTGGGGCAGATACTGCTTTTCGCAGCCACGGGCCAGATTGGAGCAGATGATGCTCATTTCCATGGGAGAGAGTTCCTTGTCCACATGGGGCTTTTCAAGGACCTCCTGGGACGCTGTTTTTTCTTCTTTGGGTTTGAAAGCGTCTTTGCCTGCTTTACAGACAGGACACTTCCAATCGGCAGGTAGGTCCTCCCATTTCGTGCCGGGAGCAATACCTGCATCAGGGATTCCAACTGATTCGTCATAAGTATACGAACAGATGGAACATATCATTTGTTTCATACGGTTTTCTCGCCTCCTTGTGTTCTATGATATATCATCCGGAGTGTTTCTTCCGTGATGACATCACCGATTTAGTTGTGTTCACCACACTCGTGAGCGTGTTCATGCTGATGGCAGATGGAACCGGTGGAGATCAGCTCACCACGGAGATAGGTTTCCACCGCCGTCTGAGCTTCGCCCTGGACACCGACAATGACCTCCACGCCACGCTCGTTGAAAATGTCTACAGCACCGCCGCCCATGCCGCCGGAAATAATGACCTGTGCGCCGTTGTCTGCCAAAAAGTTGGGCAGGAAGCCGGGGCGATGACCGGGATTGGGAACGGAATTGACTGCAACGATCTTGTCGTCGGCGGTGTCAAAGAAGATGAAGTTTTCACAATGGCCAAAATGTCCGGCCACCTGAGTTCCCATAGCTGCTACTGCGATTTTCATAGTAATTGTCTCCTTTTATTGATTTAACAGTTGGATTGTGTTTTCAAATATATCCTTCAGTGCATCCCGTGCCGGACAGTCAATGTCGGCAAGGGACAGTCCTGCATTGATGGCTTTAGATGCGCTTTTGTCATAGGGGATCTTCCCGACAAAGGGGATATTTTCTGATTGACAGAAATCCCGGATTGCATTGGTGTTTTCGGGACTGACATCCCATTTGTTGACGCAGACTGCCAGCTTCGCCTGAAAGGTCTCGGCGGTTTTAATCAGTCGCTTTAGGTCACTGATACCGGACAGGCTTGGCTCTGCCACAACAAGCACCAAATCCATGCCGCTGACCGATGCAATCACCGGACAGCCAATGCCGGGCGACCCGTCAATAATGGCAAGGGGTGTTTCCGGAGCATTTTTCAGCATTGCCATTTTTACATCAGTGACCAGCTTTCCGGAATTGCCTCGGCCCATTTTCAGAGTTGCCGTGGAGAACACGCCTCCCGACAGATACAGCTCCTTGCGGCCCGCCACATCGGTATGCAGCGCAACTGCCTTTTGTGGACAGACATAGGCACAGACACCGCAGCCCTCGCAGGCATATTCATTGACGGAATAACCGGTGGTTGCTTCTTCAATGGCATCAAACCGGCAATAGCTTTGACAAGCACCGCAGCTAATGCATTTTTCCGGGTCGATCACCGCCTTGTCGCCCCCGTAAAAATCAGAAACGGTGGGCTTAACCGTCTGCTCATACACCAGATGCAGATTGGGTGCATCCACATCACAGTCCGCAATGGCCTTTGTCTGGGAAAAACGGATAAAGGCTGCCGCTGTTGTTGTCTTGCCGGTGCCGCCCTTGCCGCTGAGGATCAGAAGTCGTTTCATACTGCACCTCCGATCTTGCAAAGCAGCTCCTCGAACAAACAGCGCATCTTCTCGTCTGTTGCTGCCGCGATCTGCCCGTCCGCTGACAGCGCCGCAATTCGAGGGTCATAGGGAATCCTTGCAAGGACTGGCAGATCCTTTTCCTTGCAAAATTGTTCCAACGGTTCATAGGGTGTGTCCTGTTTGTTGATGACCACACCGCACTTTTTTCCCAGCAGCGTCACCAATTCGTGAACCATTTGGAAGTTGTGAAATCCAAAGGCAGTAGGCTCTGCTACCAACAGGCAGTAATCCGCATCCGTCACGCTCTCCATCACAGAGCAGGAGCTGCCGGGCGGACAGTCGATAACGGCAAGTCCATCCGCCTGTCTGAGCGCCTCACGGATCACCGGAACGCCGGTCGCCTCGCCGGGGTTCAAAATTCCGGTCACGACCTTGATATTTCCGCGCTTTCCCACTTCAAGTGCGCCAATCGCTTTCGGCTGCTCTGTTATGGCACGCTCCGGGCACACCAGCATACAGCCGCCGCAGCTGTGACAGACCTCGGAGAATACCATTGGTTTTTCTTTGATATACATTAAGGCATGGAAACGGCAGAATTCCACACACTGCTTGCAGCCGGTACATTTTTCTGCATCGAACTCCGGCAGCAGCGTACTAACGATTTCTGTCTGCGTCTTTTCCGGCTTCAAAAAGAGACGCCCGTTGGGTTCCTCCACATCACAGTCGATGTAAGTCCCCTCTGCGGCCGCTGCAATCAGATTTACCGCAACAAGTGTTTTACCCGCACCGCCCTTGCCGCTTAAACAGGCGATCTTCATCTTCCACCATGGAAGCCGCCGTGAAATTCGGTCAGTTCACTGAGTTTGCCATCCTCAAAAGCGGTCAGATCATCCGCTGCGGCTTTGTTTGCGGATTTATAAATTTTCATACCTGCTGCCTTGAATACGTCTGCTGCGTTTTGTCCGCAACGGACCGTGATCAATACATTCACACCGTTATCCACAAGGAACTGTGCTGCCTGGATTCCGGCACCGCCATGAGCCTGTGCTGCCGGATTCTCTAAAATGGTATCCTTACCGTCTTCCCAAAACAGGAAATACGGCGCACGGGCCAGAACGATACAGACATCCTGTTTGTTTTCATCCAAAGGAATTGCAATTCTCATTTTTCTATCCTCCATAATGTTTTGTTGTACACAGCCCCTGCGGTGCCGCCTGCATCCGCCGCAGCCGCAATAGTCTTCATTTCCATCACAAAGCTGAAAATCTCCACCCTCAATTCGGATGGAAAGTCCATCTACCAGAGCATCTGCCAGCTTCTTTCTTGCGGAATTGTAAATCAACTGTACAGTGGTTCTGGCCACCTGCATATAATTGCTGCATTCCTCCTGAGAAAAGCCCTGCTTGTCAATGAGACGGATCGCCTCATATTCATCCACGGTCAGAATCACGGAAGCTTTGCAGGAAGTATCTCCGATAGGCTGGAATTCTTTCGTTTTTGGCATTTGGCATACTTTTCTGCATTTTTTCGGCCTCGGCACAGTGTTCACCTCCTTACAAGTACTGTGGAGTACCTTTGCGGCTATTATAGCATTATTTTTGGCATATGTCAATTATATAATTGACATATGCCAAAAAATGTAGTATGCTATAGTTGATTAGGAGGGGATACCATGAGCTTTGAATCTTTCTTTCCGGTGTGGGATAAACTGAATACAATACAGAGAAATCGCATCTTGAGCGGACTTATTACCAGACAGGTAAAAAAGGGAACGGTTATCCACAATGGCAGTATGGACTGTACCGGACTGCTGTTGGTCAAATCCGGACAGCTTCGCGCCTACATCCTTTCCGAGGAAGGTCGGGAGATCACGATTTACCGCCTGTTTGATATGGATATGTGCCTGTTTTCAGCGTCGTGCATGATGCGCTCCATTCAGTTTGAGGTGACCATCGAGGCCGAGAAAGATACCGAGCTTTGGGTCATTCCTGCGGAGATTTATAAGACCATCATGGAAGAATCCGCTCCGGTAGCAAACTACACCAATGAGCTGATGGCCACCCGGTTTTCTGATGTGATGTGGCTGATTGAGCAGATCATGTGGAAAAGCCTTGATAAGCGTGTCGCTGCATTCCTTCTGGAAGAAGCATCCATTGAAGAAACCAATGAGCTGAAGATTACCCACGAGACCATAGCCAATCATCTGGGATCTCACAGGGAAGTCATTACCCGGATGCTTCGCTATTTCCAGAGTGAGGATATGGTCAAGCTATCCCGCGGCACTGTGACTATTCTGGATGAGAAAAAACTGGAGGCTCTGCAGGATGCGTAATAGGTGCTCGGTTCTGACGGATTTGTTTCTGAGTTTTGCAAAGGTCGGCTGTTTTACCTTTGGCGGCGGCTATTCCATGATCAGCGTGATTACGGACACCTGTGTGGAGAAAAAGAAATGGATCTCCCACGATGAAATGATGAATGTGACGGTCATCGCAGAATCTACGCCGGGACCGATTGCCATCAACTGCGCCACCTATGTAGGCTATAAACTGGCAGGTATGGCCGGTGCTGTCGTTGCAACACTGGGCATTGTTGTGCCTTCCTTCGTAATTATCTATCTGATTTCCAACTTCCTGGATAACTTCCTTGCATACCCTTTGGTGGCGAAGGCCTTTCTGGGAATTAAAGTAGGTGTAGGCATCCTGATCCTGGACGCCGGACTGACGATGCTCAGAAAAATGCAGAAAAAGCCGCAGCCCCGCATCATTGCAGTTTGTGGCTTTGTGGCTATGCTTCTGATCAACATTTTTTCTCTGAAGATTTCTTCCATTGCTCTTATGCTGGTTGCGGGGGCGGTCAGTCTTGGCCTGTTTCTCGCAAAGGGCGCGCCTGAAGCGAAAGGCGGTGGAACAAAGTGATTTATTGGGATCTGTTCCTTGGCTTTTTGAAAGTCGGCTGCTTCACCTTTGGCGGTGCTTACAGTGCAATCCCTCTGATCCGGGACGTTGTCCGTTCCTATGGCTGGCTTAGTGATGAAACACTTACTTATATGATTGCAGTCAGTGAGAGCACTCCCGGACCAATCATTGTCAATCTTGCAACATATGTAGGAAACAGTCAGGCAGGCTTTTGGGGTGCTGTACTGGCGACATTGGCAGTTGTTCTGCCGTCGTTCTTTGTGATTTTGCTAATCATGGGTGTTTTGAAGAACACCCTGAAAAATAAATATGTTCAGGCGATACTTCGAGGACTGAAGCCCTGCATCATTGGCATCATCCTTGCCACAGGCATTTATATGACCCTGCATCACTGCGTACCCATGACAGCAAACACCTTTGTGGACATTTCTGCATTGTGCGTCGCGGTTGTTTTGATCACTGCCGCTTTCCTATATAAGCGTCTACGCAGAAAAAAACTATCTCCCATTGCGCTGATCGTACTTTCGGCAATTTTGGGAATCCTGCTTTATTGAGAAAAGCCGTCCTCATTCTTTGCAGAGTGAGGACGGCTTCCTTGCGTTTATTTACTTATCCATACCGCAGGAATACGCTTTTTCAATCAATGCACGGTCATTGACAACCGCATCATAAAAGCGGAACCCTCCGGCAAAATTATAGGCTTCATACCCATAGCCTTCCAGGATCCGGGTGGCAATATAGCTGCGCAGACCGCTCTGGCAAATGACGTAAACCGGCTTGCCCGGTTCGATCTCATCCAGCCGCTCCCGCAATTCATCCACAGGAATATTGACAAAGCCTTCAATGTGCCCGCTGCTGTATTCCCATGCGGTGCGGGTATCCAGCAGGATGACACTTCCGTCCCGGGGCAGCTTGTCTGCATCATGAAGATGCCACTGCTTCAGTCCCTTGGAGATGTTGTCGATCATGAAGCCTGCCATATTCACAGGATCTTTCGCGGAGGAATACGGGGGTGCATAGGCCAGATCCAGATCTTTCAGCTGCGTTGCTTTGAGCCCTGCATGGATAGCGGTAGCCAGAACGTCGATACGCTTATCCACACCATCGTAACCTACAATCTGAGCGCCCAGCAGGCGGTATGTACCCTTCTCAAAGACCACCTTCATGGTCATCACCTTGCCGCCGGGATAGTAACCAGCATGACTCATGGGGGACAGAATGACAGTATCAACATCCAAACCTGCCTTGCGGGCGTTGGTTTCGTTGATGCCGGTGGTAGCTGCGGTCATATCGAATACCTTAATAACGGAGCTTCCCTGACTGCCCAGATAACGGCTGTCTCCGCCGCAAATATTGTCAGCAATGATACGGCCCTGCTTGTTGGCGGGACCGGCCAGAGAAATCAGGGCATTCTCGCCGGTAACGTAATGCTTCACCTGTACGGCATCGCCTGCAGCATAGATATCCGGAACAGAGGTTTCCATCCGGTCATTGACCACGATACTGCCTTTGATACCAAGCTCCAGACCGGCTTCCCTCGCCAAAGCGGTATCCGGAGTGACACCGATGGCCAACACCACCATATCGGCATGGAGCGGGGCGTTGTCTTTCAGCAGTACATCCACGCCGCCATTTCTTTCTTCAAATCCTTCCACGGTATATCCCAGCGCCAGCTTGACGCCGTGTTTGCGCATTTCGCTGTGGATCATGGAAGCCATATCGGCGTCAAAGGGATTCATCAGCTGCTTGGGACGCTGGACAATGGTCACATCCATGCCCAGTTCCCGCAGATTTTCTGCCAGTTCCAGTCCAATGAAACCGCCGCCTGCCAACACAGCAGATTTTGGATGGTTCTGATTGATATATTCCTTGATCCGGAAGGTATCCTCTACCGTACGCAGGGTAAACAGCTTATCGATACCAACACCGGGAAGTCGGGGCTGGGTAGGCTTTGCGCCGGGAGAGAGGATCAGCTTATCATAGCTTTCCTCGAACACCTCATCGGTTTCCAGATTCTTCACGGAAACGGTCTTGCGCTCCGGGTGGATGGCGGTGACCTCATGGCGCACCTTCATGTCCACGCGGAAACGGGAGAAGAAGCTCTCCGGTGTCTGGAGTGTCAGTTCTTCTGGGTCAGTGATGGCATCGCCGATATAGTAAGGCAGTCCGCAGTTGGCGTAGGAAATATATCCCGAACGCTCAAACACAACGATCTCTGCCTGTTCATCCAATCTGCGGATTCTTGCTGCAGCTGTGGCACCGCCAGCCACGCCTCCTACGATCACAACTTTCATGTTACCGTTCCACCTTTCCGGAATAAGCGGCAATTCCGCCGATATTGTTTACATTGGTATATCCCATCTGCTGCAGCATACCGGTTGCCTGACGACTCCGGGAGCCGGAATAGCAGTATACGAACAGAGGGATCTCTTTATTTTTGGCCACAGAACTGATTTTGTCAAGTTGCTGCAGAGGCACATTTTTGCTGCCGGGGATATGGCCTTCCCGGTATTCCTGCGGGGTGCGTACATCCACCAGAACCGCATCGGCGGTAGCCTTATATTCCTCTACGCCTTGATTGATATTTACCTGTTTGAAAAAATCAAAGAAGCCCATAATCACACCTCCTTACAGCATCCCAAGAATTGCGTTCTTGGGTCTTGCGCCGGAAATCTGCTGAATGATCTTGCCATTTTCCATTACCACCAGGGTGGGAATGCTTATGACGCCGAACTGGCTGGCCAGCTCAGGCTGTTCATCCACATTGATCTTGCCGACCTTGATATCGGATCGCTCTCTGGCGATTTCTTCCACGATAGGAACCACCATACGGCAGGGACCGCACCAGGGTGCCCAGAAGTCCAGCAGAACTTTTCTGTCGGAATTCATCACTTCGTTTTGGAAGTTATTTCTGTTGATATTGATAGCAGACATTTTGTTGTCCTCCTTGTTTTCTTTTGTGACCTCATTATATCCGGAAAAATGAACGGCTTCCGTGATGACATCACCTAACAAAGAGCAAATGTCAGAATAATCCATTATACCTGGGGAATGGGTAATCCACTTCATAATTTCTACATAGTTCCATAAAGCGTTTTGTTGATGCTGTGAGATACTTATCCTTATGATGGATCATGTAGAAGTTTCTTTGGAATCGCAGCCCCTTCACACCTATAGTAACAACAAGCCCTCGTTCTATGGCAGGAAGGATCATTCGATGGGGCAGGACAGAAATTCCCAATCCATTTATCACCGCATTGACCAATGCTGTTGTACTCATAGCTTCCCATAGGCTTGTGTTTGTACTTCCTGCTTGTCCGAAAAGAGAAAGCAAAACAGAATTATTCCGGTAAATACATTCAATAAAAAATTCTGGTGGATTGTTCTTCATCCACCAGAGTTTTTGCATATATATTTTCCAATCCGCCATAATCCGGCCAAAAAGATTTGTTATCCGTTTACGGTGTCGCCCGGCCAGTCGTTGATGCCACCGAATTCTACGATATTCGTATAGCCTAACCTGACCAGTTTTTCAGATGCCTGCTTGCTGCGGTTTCCACTGCGGCAGTAGATCAGGATCAGCTGATCTTTATCAGGCAGTTCGGGAACTTCCGCTGTCCCGATGGTTTCATTGGGGATGTTGATGGCACCGGGAATGTGTTTTTCGCTGAATTCCTCAGGTGTGCGGACATCTAAAATAATGTAATTGCTTTCTTCTTCCATCATAACGATCGCCTCGTCCATTGTGATCTGGCGATAGGTGCCTTCCTGAGCAGCAGGTGCTGCGCAGCCTGCCAGCAGGAGCAGGGTCAATAAAAACGGGATATATTTCTTCATAATAATCTCTCTTTTGGTAAGTGGGGCGACAGATGCCGCCCCACTTATCTATTTAGGTCCGTGCCATTCCGTCCACACTCAGCACTACGCCGGTGATATAGGATGCTTCATCGGAAGCAAGGAACACAAAGGCATTGGCGATGTCTTCGGGTTGCCCCAGTCGGCGCAGAGGGATTCTTGCAATCATGGGGTCGATGACTTCCTTTGGAACCGCTTTCATCATATCGGTCTCGGTGATGCCGGGAGCCACAGCATTGACGCGTATGCCCTTGGGGCCAAGCTCTCTTGCCAGGGACACAGTCAGACCATTCACCGCAAACTTGGACGCAGGATATGCAAATCCACTGGGCTGACCGGAAATGCTGACCATGGAAGAAGTAGAAAGGATTACGCCGCCGCCTCTTGCCACCATGCATTCTGCTGCTGCACGGGTGGCATTAAACACGCCTTTCACGTTCAGATCCATGACCTTGTCAAAGGTATCCTCAGTGTATTCCATAAACGGAGTGCTTTCCGATACACCGGCGTTGTTCACCAGAATATCCACGCAACCGTATTTGGCGGTAGCCTCCTTGAAAGATTCCCTTACGGATTCCAAACTTGCAAGGTTGGGGCTGATGCCTGCAACAGTGGCTTCCGGATATTTTTCCTTCAGTTGAGAAACCGCCTTATCGGCAGAAGCCTGAGAGCTTGCTGCCAGAATGACAGTAGCGCCTTCCTTCAGAAATTTATCTGCGGTAGCGAAACCAATGCCACGGCTTCCACCGGTAATGATCGCAACTTTATCCTTCAGTCTCATATTGAGTACCTCCTTGGTTTTCTTTATGGCTGTAGTATAACCGAAAGATAAACTGAGTTCCGTGATGTCATCACCTAACAAAGAGCAAATGTCAGGATGGCAAGGATCGTAGTTTATTGAATTCTGTACAGCAGTCAAAAATGCCGCCCGCAGGATTTCTCCCACGGGCGGCGTGTGGTCAGCTATCCAAAGGTTTGTATTCGGTCACAGTTTTCAAATAGGTTTCGGGATCGCCGTTGAGTATCAGCTCGGCATACGCTACTGTGTCATTGTAGATCAGATAGTCCAGCTCTGATCGCTGATACATATTGTCGGCAATCTCATTCTCCACGGCGATTGTGTCAATCGCTATCATGCTGCCGTCATCGAATTTCAGCTCCACGCATACGGTATCCATGTTGAACATACAGGAAAGGATTTTCATTGCTCTTAGTAAAATATATATATTGAGGGAAAGGAGGAGCATCGAGTGAACATTAAAGAAATTCGTGTTCGCAAAAACCTGACGCAGCTTCAGGTCGCAAATGCACTTGGCGTATCCTCCGTCGTGTATTCTCGTTACGAAACGGGAAACCGGCAGCCCTCCGTAGATGCTTTGATCCGGCTGGCTGATCTCTTTGGCGTCACTGTAGATTACCTTCTAGGAAGACAAGAAGTTGAAGATTCCACGCTGTCGGAATATGAGATCCAGCTATTGGTAGCATCGCGTAACGCAGATGAGCGAGCAAAAGAAGACGCATTGAATATGCTGTTGGCCCACGCCGTAGACAACAAATCGAAATAACCGAAAGGGAACTGCTGAAAACTGCAGTTCCCTTTCTTTTTGCCTATGGAATTAGAATCGCTTGGTTCGTTCCTTCAGTGCGTAATCGAATCCGGGTTTACCACATCTGTCGCATCTCTCTTTCTGCACTTGGAACGGATCGAGCCTGCTGATGATATAAGCTTTTGTGTCCATGTACTCCTGCAAGCAACGACCGCAGAGGCATCGTGTTTCTGTTCGGGCAGTTTGGTATCTCCACATCCCCAGGGTTTTCTTCAACCCATTGGAAATTGCATTGAGCATATTTCCATCATCGACGATGCCGATGTACGCACCCAGCTCATTCTGGTTTACCGTTCGGATCTGCTCCAGAAGAACAACAGAAGGCTGCGTAAGCCCGTACTCTTCGCCCAGGAAGATATGAGAAGGAAGATACTTGCACTTGTGTGCGCTGGTGATTGCGGCGATTACCGTGGTAGGGCTGTGCTCGTTGAAGTTGTCTGACTGAACCACCAGAACAGGGCGTCGGCCTGTCTGTACGGAACCGCTGTGTTCACCGAAGTCATAGCAGTAGATTTCTCCGCGCTTTGCATTTCGATCCTTCATAATGTAAATTCTCGCTTTCTGATATCGTAGAGGAAAGTCCTCTCACTGATTCGGAATTTCAGAGGGGTCAAAATCAACGCCCTGCGAGAATTTTCTTCAAAAAAATAAGGGATCGTGCGATACTCTGCTGTACGGCCTGCGGAGAAACACCCTCCTCAGCTGCAATTTCAACATAGCTCATATCCTGCATATAGTGCTTCTGAATTCGACTTCGCTGTGATTCGGGTAACCGGTCAAGCGCTTCATAAAGGAAATCCATGTTTGCGCTCTGACCAAAGGGGTCAACAATCAGTTCAGGATGATACTTTTCAACCTCGCCGTCATCATAACCAAAAGCATCACAGTGTTCCGCATTGCGTTTGCTATGCTTACGGTTATTGCTATGGTATTTGACCATCGTAATTGCGTGTTCCATCGTAAGAAGCACATACGGTACATACTGTGCGATAATAGCACCGTACTTTCCCTTAAGCTCGTCTTCAGTAAGATCAGTTGCAATTGCCCATCTTACTTCTTCGCGATAATACATATATTCTTGTTTGAGATCAATCACTCTGCATTCGCTCTTGAAAGCCTGTTCCAGTTCCAGACTGTAATTTCCAGACATTATATAGTCCTCCGATTTTTTAAGATTTGGGTTGGGTGGCCAAATCTCGGCGGAGGACCGCGGCAGCGTGTTTGCCTATTACAGGCAAAAAAATAAGGGACACCTTTGCAACGAATTACAAAAGCGTCCCGACCATGGTGTGTCTCTGGGTACAAAGTATAAACCCCGTGAATTATCTTTGAGTTTGTTGCCCTCAAAGGCTAATTCACTGGGGTTCTTTGAACGTTTTCAGTTGTGATTTGAAAGTGTGTTAAGGGTCACCTCTGCACGCTGAACGTGTGCTGGGCGAAATTTTTCTAAAAATTGCGTATTTTGAAAGTGTGTTGGAGAAAATAAAAAGCGAAAACCGTCTTATCCATCGCTAAACAACACAGCAAATGGCATGGTGGAGTCCTGCGCCACAGATTTCTTTAGGGATGCGTATTCATCGCTCGTCAGAATCTCTTTTGCGTGTGCAATATGGTTCCGTGCAAGTTCAAGTGTAAAAAAAGCCCTCAAATCCGTCCAGAGAAAGACGAATTTGAGAGCTTTGGGATGCTTTGACATTATTCTATGTCTGAGAGGCAACGGTATCAATTTGGTATCACTCGGCCATTTTTGCCGTTTTTTTCAGTTTGCGAAGCTGAAAAACCTTGTAATACCAACGCTTTTTGGATCACTCCAAAGCCGTTTCCCCTTATTCCCACTCAATCGTTCCCGGCGGTTTCGAGGTAATGTCATAGACCACGCGGTTTACGTGGGGCACTTCGCCTATAATGCGTTCGCTGATGCGCCGCAGCACAGGGAAGGGAATCTCTGCCCATTCCACAGTCATCGCATCCGTGGAGGTGACCGCACGCACGCCGATGGCGTAATCGTAAGTGCGCAGGTCGCCCATCACACCCACGGAGCGCATGCCGGTGAACACGGTGAAGTATTGCCAGATCTTTTCAGCAAGACCTGCCGCGGCAATCTCCTGACGGAAAATGTAATCGCTCTGGCGCAGGATTGCAAGCTTTTCTTCGGTCACTTCACCGAGCACGCGGATTGCAAGGCCGGGGCCGGGAAAGGGTTGGCGCCACACGAGTTCATGGGCGATGCCGAGAGATTCGCCGAGCGCGCGCACCTCATCCTTAAAGAGCATGCGCAGCGGTTCCACCAATCCCTTGAAGCCGATGTCCGCCGGCAGTCCGCCTACGTTGTGGTGGCTCTTGATCGTTGCGCCGGTCTGAGTTCCGCTTTCGATCACATCCGGGTAGATGGTGCCCTGCAAAAGCCAATCAGCGCCGCCAAGCTTTTTCGCTTCCTCTTCAAAAACGTGCACGAATTCCGCACCGATGATTTTGCGTTTTTGCTCCGGCTCGGTCACGCCCGCAAGCTTGCCGAGAAAGCGTTCGCGCGCATCAACCTTGATGATGTTGAGGTTCAGCTTGTCGTGGTAGAAGCTGATGACCTCCTCCGCTTCATTGTGGCGCAAAAGGCCATGATCCACGAAGATGCAGGTGAGCCTGTCACCAATGGCGTTGTGCACCAAAACGGAGGCTACGGACGAATCAACGCCGCCCGAAAGCGCGCCGAGCACGCGGCCCTCCCCTACCTGAGCGCGGATTTGCGCAATCAGCGTGTCCGCAAGGCCCGCGGGGGAATAGGTGCAGCTACAGCCGCAGATATTCTTCAGGAAATTGCGGAAGATCAGCTCACCCTTGGGCGTGTGTGCAACCTCCGCGTGGAACTGGATGCCGTAAAGCCTGCGCCCATCATCCGCAAAGGCGGCGAAGGGGCAGTTGTCCGTTTCCGCGATGGCGGAGAACCCCTCCGGCATGCCGAACACGGAATCGTTGTGGTTCATCCAAACGATTCCGGAATCAAGCCCTTTGAGCAGAGGATGCTCCGTCATGCGGATGGGCGTGCGGCCGTATTCGCGCACAGGTGCGGCTTCAATGCGGCCGCCGAATGCTTTTGCGATGTACTGCATGCCGTAGCAGATGCCCAGTACGGGTACGCCGAGCGAGAAAATCCTGTCGTCGCAGGCCTTCGCACCCTCGGCATACACACTGTCCGGCCCGCCGGTGAGGATGAGGCCGGACAACGATTCGCCCTTGATTTGCTCGATCGGCGCGGTGTGGGGGAGAAGCTCGCTGTAAACGCCGGCTTCGCGCACGCGCCTGGCGATCAGCTGGTTATACTGCCCGCCAAAATCGAGAACGACAATTCTTTCCATGTATGCGTGAAATTCCTTTCAGAAAATGAATGACTCATGCGCAGGGCGCATCGCTGCCCTGCTTTGCCGCGGCCAGGCGTTCCCTGCGGCGATAATGGAAAAACAGGAAAGTATCCATGCTCACCATGGCAAAATTGATGCAATAAAGCACGAGCACGATGTTCCGGCTATAAAGCAGCTTGTGCGTGATGCCTGCGACATAGCCGATCAGGATGACGATGAGGAACAACACGCTCTTTCCCTGCGTGCTTTTCGTGCGCAGTGATTTGATGATGTTCAGCGGCCAGGCAAGCCCGAAACAGATGAGCATGACCGCTTCAAAAAAACTGATTTCGCTCATCACAAAATCACGGTTCGTCCCGGAACACAATGCCGTTTTCGTCTGCCCGCTCGATGATGGCAAGGGACTGCACGTTTTCGCCCTGCGCACGCAGCCGGTCGCCGCCGCCCTGAAAGCCCTTTTCAATTGCAATGCCAAGGCCCAACAGGGTTGCGCCCGCCTGGCGCACGATGTCCACAAGGCCGCGCAGCGCTTCGCCGTTGGCCAGAAAATCGTCGATGATAAGGACTTTGTCCTTCGGGCCGAGCCACTGGCTGCTCATCAGCAGCGTAACTTTCTTCTTATAGGTATAAGAAAAGATTTCGCTTTGGTACAGGCCGCCTTCGATGTTGTCAGACTTTGCCTTTTTAGCGAAGATAAGCGGTACGCCGAACTCTTCTGCGCAGATGGCGCCGAGCGCAATGCCCGAAGCCTCCACCGTAAGCACGGCCGTAAGGCCCGTTAAATCAAAAAGCCGACCGAATTCTTTGGCCATCTCGCGCATAAGCTTTGTGTCAACGCGGTGGTTCAGGAAGCCGTCGACCTTAATGATGTTGCCTGGCAGCACACGCCCCTCGGCGCGAATGCGATCTTTCAACAATTGCATGGCGGTTTTATCTCCATTTCAATTTTATTGCGCTTCAATGCGCATATTATCCCTTAAAATTCGACCTAAAGCAAGGCCTTTTGAGAAAATTCTTTTACCATAACCACCCCGCAAGAAGCTTCACAGCAAATTCAAAATCATATCCCACTTTTGTCAAGACAATAAGAAGGAAATGCGGTATACTGCTTTTGTAAAACAAGAACATTAGTTCCGGAAAGGGAGGTTTGATATATGGATATTCGTAAGTTTACCCAACGCTCGGTTGAGGCGATCCAAGGGGCGCAGAGCATCGCCATCGAGCACAACAACCAGCAGGTGGATGAGGAGCATTTGCTGCTCGCGCTGCTCACGCAGGAGGATTCTTTAATTGCAAGCCTGCTTACGCGCATGGGCAAAGATGCGGATGCGTTCACGGAGGCCGTGCGCGCCGCAGTGGAGCGCCGCCCGCAGGTAACGGGAAGCGGCCGGGAAGCGGACCGGGTTTACATTACGCCGGAGCTGGACCGTGCGCTTAACGCCGCCGAAAAGCAGGCGCAGCACATGAAGGATGAGTATGTTTCCGTGGAGCATGTGTTCCTTGGAATTATGGACGCGCCGAACGAAGCGATCAAGGCCGTCTTCAAGCAGTTTGCCGTAGAGCGCAACGCATTTCTTGCGGCGCTCAACGATATCCGCGGCGGCGCGCGGGTCACGAGCGATTCGCCGGAGGGTACCTATGATGCGCTCGGCAAATATGCGCAGGACCTTGTGGAGCTTGCGCGCAAGCAGAAGCTTGACCCCGTGATCGGCCGGGATGACGAAGTGAGGAACGTCATCCGGATTCTTTCGCGCAAAACAAAGAACAACCCGGTTCTTATCGGCGAGCCGGGCGTGGGCAAAACGGCCATCGCGGAGGGGCTTGCGCAGCGCATCGTGCGCGGGGATGTTCCGGCGTCGCTTAAGGAACGCAAGATCTTTTCCCTGGACATGGGCGCGCTCATTGCGGGCGCGAAGTTCCGCGGTGAGTTTGAAGAGCGCTTGAAGGCCGTGCTGGGCGAGGTGAAGCGCTCCGAAGGGCGTATCATCCTGTTCATCGACGAGCTGCACAACATTGTCGGCGCAGGGCGGACGGAAGGCTCTATGGATGCAGGCAACCTGCTCAAACCGATGCTCGCGCGCGGCGAGCTGCACTGCATCGGCGCAACGACGCTCGACGAATACCGCAAATACATCGAAAAGGACCCCGCGCTTTCCCGCCGCTTCCAGCCTGTGATGGTGGATGAACCGTCGGTGGAGGACACCATTTCCATTCTGCGCGGCCTGAAGGAACGCTATGAGGTATACCACGGCGTGAAGATCAACGACAACGCACTCATCGCTGCGGCTACGCTTTCCAACCGCTATATTTCGGACCGCTTCCTGCCGGATAAGGCAATCGATGTGTTGGATGAGGCATGCTCAAAGGTAAGCCTCCGTGGCTTCAAAGTGCCGGACAGTATCGAAGAACTGGAGCAGGTGATTGATAATCTGAAGGTCCAGAAAGAAGAAGCAATCAGGGAAGGCAATATGACAGAGGCATCGACTCTCCACAAAGAACAGATTGCAGCAGAAAAGAAATTAGATCAGGCGCGTAACCGTTTTCAGAAGAAGAATAAAGACCGTCAGGTTACAGTTACCGAAGAAGATATCGCTGCTGTTGTGTCAGAGTGGACGAAGATTCCGGTGCAGAAGCTACAGGAATCTGAAGGTGTGCGCTTGCAAAAGTTAGAGCAGACGCTTCACAAGAGAGTGGTTGGACAGGAAGAAGCTGTTACGGCTGTGGCGAAAGCTGTACGAAGAGGGCGTGTGGGGCTAAAAGATCCAAAGCGCCCGATTGGCTCATTTTTATTCCTTGGACCGACCGGAGTCGGTAAGACGGAATTGTCAAAGGCATTATCAGAAGCATTATTCCATGATGAGAATGCTATGATCCGTGTTGATATGTCCGAATATATGGAACAGCACAGTGTGGCAAAGATGATCGGTTCGCCTCCTGGATATGTTGGTCAGGAGGA
>ERZ779866.1404-NODE-1404-length-24397-cov-6.047860_pt1 | contig 24397 bp, 44 predicted proteins | sample MGYA00511248_ERZ779866 | MGnify/ENA primary metagenome ERZ779866 (study PRJEB29588, sample SAMEA2155758) | human gut metagenome | biome: human gut; feature: human-associated habitat; material: faeces | place: Denmark | collected 2008/2010 ... | reverse complement strand
CGGAGGGGTACAGCCGGTCGGCCTCCAGGCCCACCCACTCGGGGGAGGTGAGGAACTCCCAGGCCCAGTGGATGGCGTCCCGCTTGAAGTAGTCGCCGAAGGAGAAGTTGCCCAGCATCTCGAAGTAGGTGCCGTGGCGGGCGGTCTTGCCCACGTACATCTCGCCCAGGGCGGAGCCGTACGTGACGGACGCCGTGATGCTGCCCGCGCCCTGGCTGAGCTGCGTTGCGCCCGCCATGTTGGCGGGGGTGTTTAGGACGCGGTTGACGAGCATGCACGCGACGGCCGGGGCGGCGCGGTCGAACGCATCGCTCTGGCCCCTCTCGTATGGGACGCCGTAGGCGGCCTCGTACTCGGAGAGGAGCATCGCCGATGCGTCCGACAGCAGCGCGTTCAAGCGAGCCTCGTCAGCCGCCACGCCGTAGCGGGCCGCGTAATCCTCTGCCGTCGCGAACATCTCCATGGCTACTCCGTGACCTCGGCGAGGCCAGCTGCGGAGAGCTTGTCGAGGAGCGCGTTGTAGGCGTCCTTGACCGATGCGACGGTTGAGGCCTCGGAGCCGAGCTTCGCGATGGTGCCGAGCAGGGGCTTGCCATCGGCGTTGACGACGGCCACGTGGGCTGGCAGGAGCGGGGACGCCTTTGAGGCGTCCTCGATCACGACCTTCTGCACCAAAACGGACATCTGGCCACCCCCTACGCGCTCTTAAGGACCGCGAAGCCCTTGGGGTCGAGAATCGCGTAGGCGTAGACCGCCTCGGTTCGGAACGCGATCTGGTTGTGGGCCTTGAGGTCGACGCCGGTCTGGTCGGGATCGCCGTATTCGATGATCTCGGACCAGATGTCGCGCACCATGCCCCACTTGATGAGGGCGAAGTCGCCCATGATGCCGAGGACCTTGGTCTGCTCGGTGGCGAGGCGGCCATTTACGGTGCCGGACACGGCGGCATCGATGCCGTCGATGTTGCCCGCGTTGAGGTTCAGGGGCACCTCGGGGTAGAGGCGCTGGCCGGTGGCGGGCACGCGAAGCTTGCGCAGGGCGCTGGCGTACTTCTTGGACAGGGCGAACCCGTTGATGTCGTAGTCCATGAGGGCGTCGACGAGCTTGTCGATGTCCTCGACGGGGCTCTCGCCGGAGGTGACTGAGACCGCGTTGGCGGTGAGCGCGGTGTAGCCGCTGAGCTTCGAGCCGCCCTTGGGGTTCACGGCGTGGTACACGACGTAGTCGAGGGAGCGGCCGATGGCGGCATTCTGGTCGGCGAGGATGTTGTCGACAATCTCCATCTTGTTGTCCTCGTCCGCCCAGCGCAGCTCGTCGCTCACGCGGGTCGTGGTGACGACCTTGACGCGCTTGCCCTCGATGGGGGTGAAATCAAGCTCGTAAGAGCCCTTCTTGGCGCCCTCCTCGACGACCTCCGCCTCGGAGGACGGGTTGAAGATCATGTGGTTGATGTCGACGAACTTCTGCGGCTTGCTCGGGGAGAGCTTCGCGATGGTAGAGGTGTCCTTGGCCTTGTTCAGGAGCTCCGTCACGACCTCGCGCGGGAGCTTGATCTTCTTGGTGTCGTTAGCCATTTTTACTCCTTAATCGTTTCCGAAAAGCTGGTGGATGAAATCGCGCTTGCTCGAAGCGCCGTCCGAGCCGCGCGGGAAGCTGCCCGGCTTGTCGACGCTCGACGCGGGCTTCTTCTTGAAGTGCTTGAGCAGCTTGTCGGCGTAGGCCGACATGGCCTCCTCGTCATCGCCCACGAGGAGGTTGGCCGGGATGCCCTTCTCCTCGGCCACCTTCGCGGCGACCTTGGCTCGCTCCTCGGCCTTCTCCTTGGCGTCGAGGCGCTTGGTGAGGTCGGCGATTCGCTCCTCGGCGGTCTTGCCCGCCTGCTGGGCCTGCTCAAGCTGCTTGGCGGCGTTCTTGTTGTCCTTGGCGCGTTTCTCCCACTCTCGCGAGTGCGCCTTGGCCTCCTCCGCCTGCGCTTTCGCCTCCTCGTAAAGTGCCTTGTAATCGGGCTCCTCGCCGTTCGGCTGGCCCTCGATCTGCACTGCACCTTCGTTAGCCATCGCTGCTCCTTCCCGCGCCGTACGGCGCTCCCGGCCCGCCGTGCGGCTGGCCTTTCAGTTGGATGCGCCGTGCGGCGCGTTGGGAGGATTGTCCTAGCGGCGTGAGATTTAGCCGTCTCGGCATGAAAAAGGCCGCGCACATGGCGCGACCAAAGTTAAATGGGTATACTCGGATTGAAGCGATGCGTTACCACCTGGGACAGGCTCCGAGGAGCGGGCGCATCGCCTTTTGCTATTCTGGGCCGATGAAATACACGTTGTCCAATGTGCCGTCGGCAATAAATCTTTCAGCCACCTCTTTGAGCAACGAAGTGTCCCCCTCATATCTAAGGAGACTCACAGCGCACACCCGGTCAACTCCGGGATACGACTCGAATTTCTCATAAGCATCCTTCAAGCGTGATGCGAGCTTTCGAGCAGATTGAACCGTCTTGAACTCGGTTAATACGCCGTCAATGTAAGCGTCTGGGTTTTTGTGCTCCCTCGTCGCATATAAGAAGCGGGCATCGTTTGCCGCGATTTTAGAAGCGAGCCATAGTTCGTCTCCGTCGGGCTGGGCCATGTACTCGGCTGAGAACTTCGCACCGGACCTTTCGCCGATTTTCCTTAATGCCGCGCCCATTGTCGCGTCATAATTCTCCGGCGTCTTTTCTTTCCTGAACTTTTGCCACGCCCTGTTGATTCTCTCGTTGTAGGTGTCTGCTTCCGCTCGTGCAAGTGCTGCGGCGACGGCTCTATCGATTTCGCCCTCATCCGTCATTGGCATGGAGGAAAGGAGCTCCTTGGCAGATTGCCGGGCTTTAACGCTCAGCCCAGGCGCATTGTCGATTTCTTCGAACGCCCTCCACCTGTTGTACCACTCGTCCTCGTCATACCCCTCTACCTCCATGCCGTCGAATCCGGGGATGACCTTGCAGCGACAGTTCTTGTGGTAGTGGTTCCCCTCGCCCGCAGTCTTGGCTGATCTGTAATCGAATCCACGGGATGCGAGCATCGCGCAGAAGCTGCACGTCTCCCCTCCCATGGGAACCCTCGCGTATCTGAGGCCATCGCGCTTGGCATTGAGGCGCATGGTCTGGTTGGCCCGCCTCGCCACCTGATCGGAGGCCTTTGAGCCGCAGGCGTGGATGAAGCCCTGCGGATCGCCCGAGAGGAACTTGCCGAGCTGGTAGCGAACCTCGCTCTCGATGTGACTGTGGACTTCGGAGGTGTCTATGACGGCGGGTTTGACCTTTACGCCGGAGAGCTCTGCCATGCCCTCATACATGTCCGCAGCGAGCGACGAGGCACCGTCACCGAACGCCCCCACGGCATCATCCACAACCTCGATGGCGAACTCGCGCAACTGCTCCGGTTTGGCACCGGGGAACTTCTCGATGAACGCGCCTATCCTGCCCGAGGCGTATTCATAGGCCTTCCCCTCAAGCGCCGCGAGCCGCTTGTCATATGCGCTAAGCGCCTTCCTCGGCAGAATCAACGCCCTCACCCGTCTCCGTCATCTGGTCGATAATCGCGCGCCCCTGCGCCTTACGGTTGTCGCTCTCGATGCGCTGCATCTGCTCGTCCGTGTAGTCGAGCAGCTCCAGCACCACATCGGAGTTCGCGAGCTTGGGCACGGCCTGAACCTGCTTGAGAACGGCGTCGCTCTGGCTCACCGCAGACGGGTAGGCCGGTGACAGCCAGCGCGGGTTCACGTTGTGGCCCGCGTCGCGCTCGGTGGCGAAGTCGGTGTCGTTCACCACCGCGAGAGCCATGTACGCCACGTTGCGCAGGGCGTTGCCGTTGTCTCGGTTCAGGTTCTTCGCATCGATCACGAGGGGTTCGAGGGATGCGGCGATGGCATCGGAGCTTGAGGGGTTGTCGTTGCTCACGCCGAAGAAGGACACGGGGACGTCCGTCACGCTGGACATCTGGCATGCGAGAGTGCGGAAGTACTCGGAGAGCGGTGCCATCTGCAGCTGCGCGGACTGCCACACGGTCGGCACATCGCCGTCCTCGTCCTTGGTCACCTCGTTGATCGCGCCCATGCTCGCGTCGTATTTGTTCTGGCCGTTGGTCACGCGCTTTGCGGTTCCGAGAAGCCACATCTGCGGGAGCGTGGCGGATTCCGCCGCCACCTCCATTCGGGCGCGCTGGCGGATGGCGTCGTCGGTGATGCTCATGACGGCGCGGGTAATTCGTGATGCTCCGAACGGCCGCTCCAATGTTGCGCCGTGCGCCATGGGCTCCATGAGGGGTCGCCCCATGGAATTCTCGTCGTACTCGGCGTACCAAAGACCGTCCGCATAGGCGATCTTGATGAGGCAGTCCTTCTTGAATACGTGGACGAGCGTGGGGATGCGGTCGCGGGTGCCCCTGCGCTCCCTCGACTCCGCCACCACGAGACCGGCCTTGATCTCCTTCTGCGCGTCATCCCAGATCGCGCTCGCGGCAGTGGCCGGATAGGCGCTGATAACGGGGTTCCCGAGGCCGTCATCGGTTACGGTCCAGAACCCGCAGCAGTGCTTGAGCTCGCCGATGAGGTTCTTTCGGTACAGCTCCCCGAGAGAGTTGGCTGCGTAGATTGCGCGCAGCTTGTCGGTTGTCTCCTCATCGTCGGTCGTGAACCCGTTCAGCACGGAGCGGTCCGCGAGGGCGTGGACGGCCTTCTTGGGCCAATCGATTCTCGGGTCGATCTTCGCCGCGAGGCTCGCGGGCATGGCGATGCCCAGGTCCTTCACACGCACCTTCCCAAGGTAGTACCGCTCGCGCTTCGCGTTTCCGGGCAGCTTCCTGCGCCACGTCTCAATGAGGTCCAGGACGAGCCGCCTGTCATCCGGTTCGAGGTTGTAGGCGTTCGCGATGTCGGTGGACAGTTCCTTGTTGATGCCCATTAGAAGTTCGCCTCCTGCTTCCTAGAGGGGTCTCTTTTCGTGGTGCGCGCCGCGTACAGGGCGAGCGACGCCGATTCGATGGGCGCCGCCATAGAGTTCGGGCCGTCCCCGAAGCCCCAGCCGCCAGCGGAGCCGATGTCGCGCTTGACCGACCTTGCGGCGGACTCGTCCAGAGCTGGCGATGCGATGTGGCCGAGGGAGCCGTCTTTCAGCTCGTCGAGCAGCATCGAGGCAGCGGCCTGCACGATCGCGGGGCTTCCCGTGATAACCGCCTTCTTCGGGAACGCGTTGTCACCCAGCCTTTGGATAAGGGCGTCCGCCCCGGACTTCCCGTCGATGCACACCGCCGCGATCTCGCCCTTGTTCCGGAGGAGCATGTCCGAGATTCCCGCCGTGCCGCCATCGGTGCAGGCCACGTCGTACAGCTCCACGTAGGAGGGGCCTCCCCTCACCGCGCGTGCCCATGAGATGGCCGCAGTCCTGCCGTCGGTGGAGAACTTCACGCCGAAGGCAAGCTTCCCGTCCGTCATCGCCTTCCTGACTTTCCGCTTCGCCCATAGGCCAGGCGGCAGGGCGGGGTTTGCCACCTCGGCGTCGTCCGCCCACCACCCCAGGCGCTCGCGCGCGAAGGTGTCGGGCGCCATCTGGTTGCACTCGCTCTCGACGGCCTTCAACTCGAGAACGATTCCGAGCGAGGGGTTGCTCTCGTACCAGCGGGCGCGGTCGTTCTTGTCTCCGATCTCGGTGGCGCCCCACTCCATCCAGGCCATCTGCGAATCGCCTTTGAGGATGGATTTCCGAAGGTTCGCGAAGACCGTCCCCAGGCATTTGGGGCCGGGAGGGGTTCCGAGGTAGATGGTCTGCGGGTTGTGCATCTTCCCAGCCGAGATGGCGGGCAGCAGCGCCGCCTGCTGCATGTCGGTCAGCTCCTGCGCCTCGTCTATGATCAGCACGTCGAAGCTCTTGCCTCGACCGCCGCTATCCGTTCTGGTGGTGAACCGGATGGTCCCGCCGTTGTTCAGGACGATGGCCTGCTTGCCATTGGTCTTACGGACGTATTTGAGCAGGTCGCGTAGCTCCTCCTCTTCATCATCCTCGAACGGGGCCTTGAGTTCCTGGAACATCTCGTCGGAGGTGTCGCCGTGGTGGCAGGTGTACAGGATCTTCTCCCCGCGCATGAGGCCGTCGAAGCATCGGGAGCGGACGACCCAGCTCTTGCCGTTCTGGCGCGGGACGCTGATGCCGACCTCGGAGTTGACGTACATGCCGTCCCCATCGGTGGCGAGCATCACATCGAGCAGGTGGGGTTGCCACGGCATGGGGGCTCCGAAATACTGCGATGCGAGCTCGGTCGCGATGTCCGCCGCGCTTTCGATGCCATCCGGCACGTTCAGCTCGAGCGTCGGTGTCTGCCTAGGCCTCACTCGCCCACCGCCCTACGGGGCGCGGGGCGCGAGGTCGCGAGCTGCAGAAGCTGCGCCTTCTCGGTCGTTCGCCTCTGGGGCGCGCTGACCTCCGCCCGGCTCTTAGGGGACAGGCCGAGCTGGTCGGACAGGGCGCGAATCTCCGCGCTCGCCTCCTTGAGCACCGCGAGCGCGGGGCTCTTGCGCATCATGGGAAGGCTCCTGCCGTCCGGGGACTTGAACGGCTTGTATCCCACCGCGTCGAAGATGCTGATCCGCCCGTCGCCCTTGGAGATCGCGTTCTGGGCGCTGCGGAAGACCGCGTGCCAGAAGCACAGTTCGCGCAGCGGCTCGATGTCCTGTTTGGTGAAGTTGTTGTCTCCGCTCGGGGCCAGCGATTCCCAGATGGCGCTCTGCACGGGGTCTTGAGCGATGTCATCCGGCATGGAAACGCCCCGTCCGCCCTTGGCCATAGCGCCTCCCTTCGTTGGGAGCGATGGTATATGCGGCGTGAGATACCCCCCCTATTGTCCGGAAACCCCGGCGGGGAAATCGGCTATATCGCCCGGGGCGGGCCTTCGAGGTAGGGGGTGGGGCAAGCCCCCCTATGCCGTTTTAAGGCCGTCTGCCGAACCTTCGGCCAACCACCGCCGAGCCGACTGAAACGCCCCGAATCCGCCCCCTAGAACAGCCGAGAGCGCACGATGGGAAGCCCCTTCGCGCCCTCGTCCCCGTCCATCCTGTTGCCGCGCCTCTGGTTGCAGATGCGGTGCGCCGCGTCCACGTTGGAGTAGTCCAGCGGGTCTCCCCCACGGCTCACCGGGACAAGCTCGTCGACCTCGAAGCACCACGGGTCTCCGGCCGGCAGGCCGTAATCTATGGGCATGCCGCATATGTGGCACGGCCTTCCCTCCGCCCTGAGCCTCGCCCTGAGCTTCCTCCTCGCATTGCCGTTGGCGTTCCTCGGGTTCGTCTTGCCCATCTCAATCCCCCGTCTTGCATAGAATCCGGTACAGCCCCGTCCCTGCTGGCACCATCTTGCATACTTTCCCGATGGACGGCTCGCGTCCTGCATAATCGCATCGGCATGAGAAGGGGCCGCCCGAAAGGACGGCCCCGGTGACGCACGGCCATGGTGGACGGCGGGTAATCGGTGCACCCTACACCGCGCTGGTAACGGAACCCCGCCGCCCGTCGTGACCGTGCGTCGCATGTTCGCTCCGGTCTATCCCCTATTCAAGCCTCAACGCGGTCTTTCCCGTTGCGTTCTCCCAGCGGGTTATGATCACGTCGCAGTAGTGCGGGTCTAGCTCCATGGACAGGCACCTGCGGCCCATGCCCTCGCACGCCATGAGCGTGGAGCCGGAGCCGCCGAACACATCGAGGACGGTGTCGCCCTCCTTGGTGGAGTTCCTTATCAGGTAGGCCATGAGGCCGACGGGCTTCATGGTCGGGTGCTCGGCGTTCACGGATGGCTTGTCGAACTCCAGGACGGTGCTCTGCTTGCGGTCCGAGTACCAGCTGTGCGCCGCCCCGTCCTTCCAGCCGTAAAGGCACGGCTCGTGACGCCACTGGTAGTCCTGCCTTCCCAGGGCGAAGGTGTTCTTCGCCCAGACGAGGCATTCCCTCACGGTCATGCCGGAGAGCTCGCAGGCCCTCAGGAAGTTCATGCGCTGGCTGTCGGCGTGCCAGATGTAGAAGGCGGCGCCGGGGTTCAGCACCTCCATGGCGTTGTCGAAGGCGGAATTGAGGAACGCCACGAAGGCATCGTCGTCATCCCACGAGTCGTTCTCGATCACAAGGCCGTCCGTCCTGCGGTGGAGCTGCTTTAACTCGGAAGGCCGCATGTGCTGCCCGAGGGCAACGTTATAGGGAGGGTCTGTCAGGAGTAAGTCGCAGAACCCCCCCCCACGAGTTTCTCCACGTCCTCGCGGCAGGTCGAGTCGCCGCACATGATCCGGTGCGCGCCCAGCTGCCAGATCTCGCCCTTCTTGGCCCTGCACTCGACGACCTCCGGAACCTCGTCCTCCTCCACGTCCACATCCTCGATTGCCTCGCCGAGGGAGTCCGCGAATCCGAAGTCCGCCATGTCGAACTCGTCCGCCAGGACATCCAGCTCATATGCCAGCATGTCCTCGTCGAAGCCGGTCATCATGGTGGTCTGGTTGTCCGCCAGGGTCAGGGCGCGGCGCTGCGCGTCGGTGAGGTCGTCCACGAAGATGCACGGGACCTCCTCCATCCCCAGGTTCCTCGCCGCCGTGGTGCGGGCGTGCCCGGCCACGATCTCGGCGATGCCGTCCTCGTTGTGCCAGGCTATGACGGGGTTCCTGAAGCCGAACTCCTTGATGGATGCCTCGACCGCATCTATCTGCTCCCGAGTGTGGAGCTTCGCGTTGTTGTCGTAGGGCTTCAACTCCCCTATTGGGATTCTCACTACCTCAAGCTCGCTGATTCTCATCTGCTACCCCGCAATCGTCCGGATGAGCCATGCGATCAGGGCGACAAGGCCCGCGTCGATGGCGATGCAGACGAGGGCTGCGGTCACGCAGCCGAACGCGCCCGTCACCTCGCCCCTCATCGCGCTCCAGTCATGCTTTCTCATCAGCACTCATCGTCCTCTCTCGTGAACTCGCACCGGCGGTCGGTGCACCATCCCCATTCGCATCCGCTGGGGCACCTCTCCCAGAACTCGCAGTCCCGGCACTTGATAATCGGCTCCGGGTCGGGTTCGACCCAGTCCTCGTCCCGCAACCCGAAGCTCATTTCTCCTCCCTGGGTGAGAAGCGGCAGTAGTTGCCACCCCGCACATCAATGGCGTCTCCATACCTGATGAAAACGCACTCTGTCTTGTCGATATGCTCGATGTAAGCCGGGCAACGGCAGTGAACGTGCCCGAAATCAAAGCTCCTATGAGCACATCGAGCGCACGGCGGGATAAGTCGCATCCGCACGGACCTGATCGGATGTCGAAGCCAGAACGGGATTCTCATCGCTCAACCCCCTTTGCCAAAGCCGCCTTGAGACGGGTGTTCTCGGCCTCAAGCTCCCTGCATCTATCCAAAAGCCGCTCGTTGTCCGCGACGGTGACCTTCCATGCGGACGGGTCGATGAGGTCGGCAAGGTAGAGCACCGTCACATCCCGGCCAGGCGTCCCCAGCGCGTCGAACAGCTGGGGCCAGTTCACGTTGGTTGACGTGACGAGCTCGGCGAGCTTGTCCGAAACCCTCCCGCGCTCCTCGATACTCGGTGTCATTAGTCCTCCTCAAAGACGATGGTCCCATCGTCGAATCCCGATTCGAGCCATGCGAGGTAATCGCCGACGCCGACGAATTCCTTGATGAGCTGGCTTTGCGTGGTGACCTTGGTCATCGGCTCCGTGGCCCACACCGTGACGCGGATGGGATGGCAGAGGAAGTGCACCTCCATGCGCGACGCCGCCTCGGGGGTGCCGAAGTAATGCTCGTGGTTCGTCATGCGTCTACCACCTTTGGCGGCTCCGGCTTCGGCATCCAGTGCGTGACGCGCTGGTACTTGCGCTTGGCCCACGACGCCTTACCCCTGAATGAGTCGAGACCGACAATCGTCTTATCGGTCGCGACCCTGTCCCATTGGCACGGGTGATATGCCACGATGTACTCGCCCTTGCAGTCTGGCAGTCGGTCATCGACGGATATCCACCTGTCCGTCCGCTCCTCCGGGTCTATAAGGTCAGCGAGCCTGTTGAACAGATTCCCGCCCTCGCCGACCCGAACAGTACCCATCACGTTCGTCAGGTAGACGAATGCCGCAAAAATGGGGTCTGCCGGAGGCTTCTCTGACTCCATCTCCCTGCGCCTGTTCCTGAGCCGAGCGGCTATCTCGCTGCGCTCTTGCCTGGATGGACATGTCATTCTTCATTCACCCCTTCGTTGGCGAATCGGGTATTCCATTTGGCAACCGCCTCATCTTCGGACTTCCACCAATTGCCGGGCGTCCCGGCGGGGCATCCCTCGACGTCGTCGCAGCACGCGGCGAACATGGTCCCGTACACGCTCGCGTTCTCGGCCATGTGCGCCTTGCCCCCGCAGAAGGGGCACTCCTTGAGCTCCATGCGATTACTCCTTAGCCGTGATCTTCACGCCCGGCAGAAACTCCGGCATGAAGTTCAGCTCGTAGCTGTACTTGTCGACATCGCTGCCGGAGATGTCCTCCACCGTGTAGGTCGTGAACTGGTTGAGGTAGACGAAGTGCTTTTGATACTCGCCGTTCTCAAGCTCGCAGATGACCTGCAGTTCGTTCGTGTCCGGATCGGTTTGGATAGCAAACGTCCCCGTCATCTGCAGGAGAACCTTGTCGGAGAGCGTGTTGATCACCGTCAGCCGTCGCACGGCGTTGAAGTTGTCCGCCTCCTGGGAGACGTTCCAACTGACCTTGTCCTTCTCCGTGCATCCGGTGAGGCCGATGGTCGACGCGGCCATGGCGACCGCCAGCGCGCAGGCGACAATCTTTCGTTTCATATCTATTCCAATCCGCCCAGAAGCACCAGCAGCAGCAATCCGGCGGCCAGCAGCTTCATGAGCTCGTAAATCTTGCAGGCGATGGCCGCTGGTAGGGTCAAAGAGGCAACTATGGCCAAGACCACCGCTATCCTTCGCATGCATCCTCCTCATACGGGCGCTTTACCTCGCGCCCCTTGTTATCGACGTACCAAATGAACACCGGCGCCCCGGTGTAGGGCCTCCGGTAGTTGTAGCGCCATTCCCGGACCTCGAACACATCCTGGAGCGGTGCCCAGCGGGCCGCCCAGCACCTATCCCACACGACGTGGTAATCGAGCGTGCGGTCGAACAGCCCGATCATCATGGGCGAGCAGGCCCGAAGCCTCGGAATCGGGCGCACGCCGTAGAAGTACTCAAGGCATTTCGCACGGTCGAAGGCCTCTGCTGCGCCGAACATCCCGTATAGCTCCTCGACCATCGGGCGGACCTTCGCCTCATCGCACCCACGGGACACGAGGTGGGACACGCAGCTCTCCAATGGGCTCGGCTCGCGCTCCTTCGGGAACAGGTCGAGCGTCATCTGCCCGGGGATGACCCCGATCACCGCGAGGCCCCCTTGATGAGAGACCGCGCCTCGGGGACGCTCACCTCCATGGCCCTGGCGATCTCCTCGACGCTGCAACCGGCGCGCTTCATGCGCTGCGCGTGCTTCTCGCGCTGGTATCTGCTCATCCCGACGTCGCCGGATATGCCCGCAGCGCGCAGGGCCTTGTGCAGCTCCATGCGCTTGCGGTTCGCGCCGGAGAAGTCGCGCCGCGCTTCCAGCTCGTCGATCTCCGCCCGGTACCGCTCGATGACCTCAGGCCCATTCATGGCTAAGCCTCCGATTCCTCGGCAAGGCGCATGTTGTAGGCCTCGAGGAACTCCTTCTCGAAGAAATCCACGAACTGAATCTTCGAGACCCCCTTGGGGATGCGGTGGGAATACACGCACTCGAGGCACCAGTCCTTGAACGGGATGGCTTCGCCCCCATCCATGACGTCCCTATACAGGCTCGTGCTGGAGTCGAACAGGCTTTCCCGCCCTGCGTCGGCGATGGCCTTCTCAATCGGGTCTGGCAGAGCCTCAAGGCGCTCCTTGAGAAGCTGGTTCTCCGTCTCAAGGCGCTCGAGCTCCTCGTTGAGCGTCAGGACCGCCTCCTGCGCACTCTCAAGCTCCGCAAGCACGTATTCCTCGCAGGTGTTGAATTCCATTTCAGTTCCCTTCTCGAATGTCGATCACTCGACCGTGTTTCTTGTCTTCGATTCGCCAGAAGCCGAATCCGTAAAGCTCCTCGGCGTGAGGCCCCCACTGCTCTAGGAGGATTCCGTCCCACCACCACCGCTCGTACTGCGGGTCGTCCCACATCCATCGGGCCGTGAGCGCGGCGCCGCCGTGGAACCCGTTGTGGCACCCCGTAGTGCCTGAGCCGCACAGCGCGAAGAGCGGGCTTCGCAGCAGCCACGTCCTGTCCGGGGTCACGAGGGCGAACCGCTCGCCGAGCCTCCTCGGCGCGACGTGGTGGCAGTTGGCGGCTGGTTGCAGATGCAGCACCGCTCCCCAGTCCGCTCGTAGCGCGCCCCGTGGGTGTAGCGCGCCCCGATGTGAGGCTTGCCGAACAGCTCGGCCCGTTCGAGGGACAGGCCCCTCAGCTGGCTCATGGTCGGCACTTGACCCTCCAATCCTCGCCCTCTAGCTCCACGATTCGGCAGGAGCCTATGACCCTCGATGCCAAGCGCTTGCCGGGGACCTCGCCCCATGAGTTCGAGAGCACCCCGATTCGCATGTTGCTGGTGAAGATGGTCGGCAGCCCGGCCTTGACCCGCTCGTCGACCAGGATGGAGAGCTTCTCGATGGCGGTCTCGGTCGGCCTCTCCATACCGAAGTCATCCAGGGCGAGAAGCGGGGTGCGGCACGCCCTGTCGAGCGCGTGCTTGTCGCCGTCCCTCTCGAAGCCCGCGTAGATCTCCTCCATGAGCCTGGGCGCCGAGACGAGGCGCGCTTTCCCGCCGGAATCGACCCACATGCGCACCGCGCAGGACGCGGCGTAGGTCTTGCCTCGCCCGGACTCCCCGTGCACGTACGCCCCGACACCGCTCTTGGCCAACTCGTAGAGCCTGTGGCCGAGCTCGCAATCGGCGCGGGCGTACTCCCCGACAAGGCCCGCCGCGCGGAGCTTCGACGCCCGAATCTTTGCCATGGCCTCGGCCCTCGCGTCAGAAATCGCTGTACTCATTCCGCGCCCCCTTCCTGCAATCCTTCACGATCCAGTTCCTCGCGGCCGCCTTCCAGTCCTTCATCGGGCTCCTACCGACCATCCACCCCTTGCTGGCGTAGAAGTCGACGAACTTGCCCCCGGAGAACCCCGAGGGGTCGTAGCCGTTCTCCCGGCACCACTCCTCCGCGTATGCGTCCGCCTCCTCCGGGGTGGGCGGCTTGAAGCGCTTGCGCTTCACCACCTCTGGTTTGGATTGGATTGGACTGGCTTGGTCTGGTTTGGGTTCGGCATCTTCCAAAGACCCCTTTCCGCTCTCGCAAAGGGGGGTTTCGGCATCACCCAAAGCGGGGTTTGGTGCTTTGCAAAGGGGGGTTTCGGCTTCGCTAAAGGGTGGTTTCGCTTCATCCGAAGCCGCCTTTTTGTTGCCCCGACCCCCGCTTTTTCCGTTGCTCCTGCACTGCTTCGAGTTCGCGATGTCCTCGCGAAGGCTCTCGAAGATGGCATCGAGCGGCCACCCCAGATCGGGCTCCTCGCCGTAGGTCCCATACCGGACCAAGGCCCAGAGGAGCGAGCCGCGCAGCTCCTCCGGGACCTTGGCCACCGTGTCGGTGAGCTTGGGGAACCACGTGAACTTAGTTCCCTCCATGCCTAGCGCTCCTTGGAGGCGAGGCCGGGCGTGTAGGCGACCTCGGCGCCGTTGCCGGTGTAGATGGTCGTGAGGATGTGGTCATAGCGAGCGGACTTCACCTCGGGATGGTCGGCCAGGTAGCACATGAGCACACGGCGCATGCGCTTCACGTTGTAGACCTGCTTTGGCTCCTCGACACCGCGCTTGCGGTGGGTCTCGACGTTCACGAGAACGTGGCATCCGGACTCGTCGATGCAGAGGGCGTCGGCCTTACCCTCGTCGCACTCGTAGCCCGTCATGTCGACGCTTTTCAGGTCCTTACTCAGAAGGAACTCCTTGGCGATCAGCTCGCCGATGTCGTAACGCATATTCGCTCCTTAGAACGGGATGTCTTCGTCGTACGCGTCGCTGGGGGCGGGCTCCGCCGCCTGCTGGCGGCTCATGAACTCGATTTCCTCGACGATCACCTCAAGCTTGCTTCGCTTCTGGCCGTCCCGCTCCCACTGGGAGTAGCGCAGCTTCCCCTCGACGGCGACCTTGCAGCCCTTTGTCAGGTAGCGAGAAACCTTCTCGGCGCGCGAGCCGAACATCGTGCAGTCAACGAAGTTCGGGTAGTCCTCCCACTCCCCGGTCTGCTGGTTCTTGCGGCGGTCATTCACTGCCATGCCGAAGGAAAGGACCTGCGTGCCCCCAGTGGTGGCGCGAAGCTCCGGGTCTCGGGTCAGGTTGCCCGAGATGTTGACTCGGTTGATGCTCATTTGGCCCCCTCGTACTTCTTGACCGTCTCGGCGAGCTGCTTGCCGTACTCGATCAGCTGCTCGTCGGTGAGTTTGGTCGGGTCATCCGTCTGGTAATGCGCCTGCAGGTAGCCGTCCAACTCATCGTTGGCGATGCCGTGTTCGATGCACACGGCCTTGTATTTGGCGATCTTTGCCAGCATCTGCTGGCGCTTCGATGGCTTCTTGGCGTTGCCCTGCGCTGCGGGCTTCTTGGGGCCGGTGTCGCCGTCGGTATCGTCCTCACCCGCCAGGCCGAAAGCCGTCAGCAGTGAGTATCGGCGCGCGTACGTCTCGCGTTTGCCGAACTCCTGCGGGTCGCTGTCGTACTCGTAGGGCTTGGTGTCCAGCACGAGACGCTCGCCCTCGTGCATCACCACGGTCTGCACGCGCATGTTCCCGTCATCGGCGCGCTCGCATGGCTGCGTGAGGAAGACGCCGCGCTCGTTGAGCGGCTTCTTGACGATGTCCAACACGGTGTCGAGCGTCGCGTACTTGTACGTCTGGTAACCCTTCTGGCCTTGACGGCTCTTCTTCGGGTTGGGCATATCGGCTTGCGCCTCCGCGAGGAGGGTTGCGAGACTCTTGCTCTCGGCCATCTAGCTCACCCTCCCCTCGCGCTTGAGGGAGCCGCCGATTCCGTTCTCATGGCAGAAAAGGCGCACGGCGTTCGCCTCCTCGACCGTCGCGGAGAGAAGCCGGAACGTCCAACCGTAGCGCGGCTCCTTCTCTGGGGTCTCCATGGGCGCCGACGGGCCATCGCCCGGACCTTGCTCCGGAACGGGCTGCGGGGCCTGCTCCGGCTCGGTGGCCGGTTGCTCCATCGCGGCCTTCATCTCCGCGATGCGCCTGTCCTCCGCGTCCTCTCGGGCGGCGGCCGAGATGGCGGCTCCCAGGTCGAGAGTTCGGAACAGCTCGCGCTCGGCCGTCTCGAAGTGCGGCATGGACGGCCTCATGGCCTTGAGGGTGTCCCAATCGGCGGCGAGGTTGACCAACTTCTCCTCAAGGGCATTCTTCGCCTTGACCTCCCCGCAGGACTTCAAAAGCCATGCGTCCTCGTGGATGCGCTCATAGGGCACGACCGGTGCCAGAAGGTCGGCGATCTGCGCGTAATGCGCCGCCAGGCCGTTGTACGCGCGCTTCCTTCGCGCTTCCTCGGCAGCATCGAGCTGCGCCTTGATGCCGTCAGAGGCGTCCTTTGCGATTCCGATGATGCGCTTGCACTCCCCCTCGAAGGCGGAGAGGGGCTTCGTGTACTCGCGCTTCACCGCCTTGCGGCGCTCGTCGATCTCCCTGACGATTCCATTCAGGTACGTCCGGTCGCGTTTCGCCTGTTTGATGGCGTCCTCGGAGGTGAGGTCGTAGGTCGCGCCCTCGTAGTCGGCCACCATGGCGCGGACTCGGGCCTCAAGGGTCTCGAAGTTCGCCCTGATGGGCACTGGGGCGTACGTGACCTCCAGCCTCTCGTCATCGATAACTTCTGCCTGCATAACGATTCCTTTCAGAAGAATTAGCGGATGATCTCGCCAGTCTCGCTGTCGAACTCGAACGTCTCCTGCTCCGGCGTCACCTTGAGGAACACGGTCTGGCCGCTCATCTCGATGAGGTCGAACGCACCGGGTTCGTCGGTGAGGATCTTCATCTGCAGCGTGGCGGTGCCGCCCTTGACGGTCGTCTGTTTGAACAGGGCCTTGACTTGGACGGACATGGCTACTCCCCGATAATTCGCTTGATGAGGCGGCCGAGCTCGGAGTCGGCGCCCACCTCCAGCTCGATCGCGCCCACGGCATTCTTGAAGGCCTCCTGCCTGGCGAGCATCTTCCGGTTGAAACCGGACACGTCCTCATAGGCCTCTCGGCGAACGTCCTCCGGGAACTGGCCCGCGATTGCCTCCAGGACCAGAATCGCCGTGTAGGCGCTCTTCACCATCGTGACCTGGTGAACATGCTCGGAAGCGTCGTCCTGGACCATTTGGTAGGTCAGGTTGCTCGCGACCGCGGCCGTCACCTTGAGGAGCCTCACCTGCAGATCGTCGAAATCGTCATTCGCCATGTGGTTGCTCTCGAAGTACTTCATTCCTCTTCCTTTCGGTAGATTTCGTTGTAGTAGGCGACCTCCACATGCAGGAGGTTCCCGGTGCCGCTGGGCCTTCTCTCGCCCTTGGCCATGCAGATTCCTATGACCTGCGAATCGTCGGCGTAGGCCAGGCCGTTGAGCGAGTCGAGGACGAGCTTGGCCACGTTGTCCAGATCGGGCTTCCCGAGGTCCTGTCGGAACGCCCAGAACTTGGGGTTGCTCTTCGCGAGCTGCCTCGAATAGCAGATCGATACCTTCACCGGCCCGCCGAACTTCGCCCAACGCTCGCCGCACACCTTGCGGAACTCGTCACGCACGGCAATCTCGGCCTTACGGGTCTTCCTCGGCGTGTAGGTTCTGCCGGAGCGCGTGAACCTCGGCCTCCCCTTGCCCATGATCTCGGGAGGGAACATGTCCATCTTCACAAAGCCGACCCGGCGAAGCTCCCACGTCATCGGATCACCGCCGTGGTGTACTGGTCGGCGTCGCTCCGGGCCACCCGCATGCGAATCTCAGGGTCTTCCTCCATCGCGATGCGGGCGAGGTACGGCGCCAGATGGTTGGGAAGCTCGACGCTGAACGTGATCCTCATGCCGTACAGGCAGCGGTTCGGGCTCGCCTTGCGGTCGTGGGTGTTCGCGCACTCCCTGCGCGCCTGTGCCTTGTACCACTCGAACTCGCGGCGGTGCGTGGCGACCCATCGGCGGGCGTCCCTCATGCGCTCCTCGCCCACCGGGTCGAGGCCGGGGAGCGCCATCTGGTTGCTGGGAGGCTCGAAGCTACGCATTGACGGCACCGGCCATCATCAGGTTGTGGCGCGCATCGGCGACCGCCGCATCGGACGCGGGGACCATGACGAGCCACACGAACGCGCACAGCAACACCATGACCGCCAGCAGGATTAGCCAGAAAACAAGCTCCCGTGGTATATTCGCGTTGGCCGTCTGGCCGACAGGGGCATCCGTGACGTGGTAATCGGGGGTGCCCTGTTTTTGTGCCAGCCTCATCTTCTTTCCTTTCTACTAGGTGTCTTACCTGCGGGTTTCATCCGAGTTTCATTGATTTGGACTGTTTTCCCGCAGCTTCTTGCGCAACCTGCTCCTCTTCGAATAGAGGGCCTGCCGCGCCTGCTCGTTGCGCTCCCTGCGGGCCACCTCGTCCTCAAGCTCGCGGACGTCCTTGGCGATCTGCTCCCTGCGGGCCTCCATGGTGCAGTTGGCGCACCAGCCCGTCTTGGCGTTCAGGGGCTTGGCCGTGAGGCATCCGCAATTCGGGCACCGCCATCTTGGCGTAAGGAATATCCCCTGTCTGCTCGCCTGAACTTTCACAGATATGACCGTGCGGTTAAGGTGCTCCGCGATGGATGCGGCGCCCTCCCCCGCGTGCTCCTCCATGTATCGGATCTCATCGGTGGTCCAGTTCACGCTTCCTTCTCCCTCCCCTCACGTGCTCGAAATACAGCGGGAATAGAACTTCTTGCATGAATTGCAAGCGGTCCTCGATGAGGAATAGCGGGCTCTCGCCCTCGTCGTCATCTTCCAAAAGGCCTCCAATCTCACGCGCTGCGGAAAATGGGCAGCATGGATACGAGACGGACATACAAGCCGAAGCATCGGGAGCCGAAGCGCGCGTGGTACGAGCGCGTCACCGGGCTCGCCAAAACGCATCCGCGCCTATTCGCCATGACGGTCATCGGCTCCTACGTCTCGTGCGTCTGCGACTTTGTCGAACTCGCCGGAAAGCTCGTCGACGCGCTTATCTACGCGTTCAATCTCCTTGGTGGCCTGATAGGCTAGGGCGATTGCGAAGACGCAGGTCAGCGACACGCACAGGTCTAGAAATGAGTTGATCAGCTCCAATGCGAATCTCCCCTTTCTCTATTCGATGAGTGCGAATCTCACGCGGTCCGTAAGATTCCGCGCATGGAAAAGACGGGTGGACATAAAAGGCCGTTGAAGGTCGTGGTGGAGCCGAAGCGCACGCTCGCGCACAAGGTCCATCCGTTTCTGCGCTCGCTGGCAGGCTGGTTTCTGATGGGCGTGTTCGGCACCTTCACCGAGCCGATGTTCTCAGCCATCCACAATGTGATCGTGTGGCTTGTCGAGCTTCTCGCTAGAATCCTGCTAGGTGCTTGATAGCGGCCAGCGCGCAGCCGGTTACGACCATCCAGAAGATTCCCCAGCTGACCCCGCGCTGGAACGATTCGGATTCGTCGTTCTCATTGCGCGAGACCCACTTTCCGAAATCTCTAAGCGGATTAATCACTAGGCCACCTTCCCCCGCGCACAGCGCCCAAATGCCGCGCTGCAGACATTCGCCCCCACAACGGCTCCGCCGAAGAAGATGAATGCGAGCAGGAGCGCGTCGTCTGCTGGCTGGCCCACTCCGGGCATCTCGCGGATGGCGAGCATGCCGAACTGGCACGCGGTGAGCGGCCATCGGATGCTTGCGCACGGCTTGACGCTCTCTTTCATCACGCCACCTTTCCTATCGAAAGTCCGACAAATGGCAGCCGATAATCTCGGCAAGCTGGCATACCTCGCTCCAACTCCATTCGAATTCACCCGACAAACGATTGTTCAGTGTGCCAACCGACATGCCGAGTTTTTCTGCCAGAACCTGCTTCGTATGACCAGCGATCAATAACCAGGCCCCAACCTTCTCTGCAATCTTGTCCATCGTTCACCTCCTTAGTTGCCAATTAGCAACTCTTACTGTAGTTGCGTATTGGCAATTAGGCAACAACTATTTTTGCTTATTGGCAATTTCCTATTGGAAACGATAAAATCTTGGGTGCAAGACGTAAGGAGGCGCGATATGACATTTGCAGATGTCGTTAGGCAGACAATGGCAAAGCTCGATATGGAGTCAAAGCAATTGGCGGAATTGAGTGGCGTCGGCGCTCCGTATATCTCCAAATTACTCAATGGGAAGATTAAAGAACCGACATGGGCAAAGGCGTGCGCAATCATTGACGCACTAGGCCTTACCGTTGACGAGTTCAGAAATATTCAGATTGGAAAAGAGTGATCGTCGTGGGATTGCTTAGGAAGCTCGCAATTGACGCCACAAACACGGCAGTAGAAGCATTAGCTGAAAAGATCCCTTCAGCTTCCGCTCAACTTGAAAAACTCAAAGCTCGGGAGCATGAGTTTTCAGGCAAAGTCAAGCATAAGGTTTACACCTACGACGGAACGCCTTTATCAGGACTCCGTAAGGGGAAGACTTTTTACTCAACCGTGATTATCGATCCCGCCAAAGTCGGGAGGTTGCTATATGGAGAAAAGCTTGAAGACGATGATGACTCCATCGCCCTAGCCTATAAGGGGAAGCCCTACGGAACCTTCAGCACGTTTAACGACATTTTCCGCGAAATGGTTTTGAAGGGTTACACACTTCGGATTAAAACCAAAATCGTCGGAATGTATGACGTTGGAATCCCGCAGGTTGTAGCCTATATGCCCGACAGAGATGAAGTAGAGCTATGGCGTGACGCGCGCTCCGGCATCTTCGGTGCCGATGACGCGGAGGCATAGGCGATGTTCGAAAAGGTCAAATCTGCATTAGGAGCAACCACATCTGCTCTCACCGCGCTGTCCGCAGCAGTGGGAATATTCGCCTGGATGAACATCACGCCGGAAATGGTGGGTCAGGCGGCCTACGACACCATGAGGACATGGCTGCCGTTCGTCATGTTCGCGCTCGGGGCCATCTTCGGCGCCGGAGTGACCTACGTGGCCGCCGTACGGAAAGCCGGACGTTACGAAAAGGCGCGGGTCGAACGTAACGCCGCGATTATCCGGAACATGGATTTCAAGGAGAAGGCGGCGCTGCTCTATCTCCACGAACACGGGCACAGGGATGTAGACGAGTGGGAACACGAGGAGATGGCGCAGGCCTTCTACAACCTAAGCGCCATGGGGTACGTCGAGGGCGACACGATCGGCCCGGACAAGAAGAGATGGACGCTGTCCACCGCCGCGATGGAGGCGATTGACCATGACCCGGCGATATTTAAAGCAATGGAATCTGAGCTCGGAATGACAGGCCGCGATTAGATAGGCTTATAAATGGATGGATTTGCAGGCAAGATTAGTGCAGCGATTACGGGAACATGCACAGTAGCCGGAACGGCCCTCGCGTACCTCCAATGGGCGGGAGTGGAGTTCGACGGCTTCATTAGTGCGGTTACAAATTACCTACCCCTGTGGTTCCCGCCGACCGCATTTACATTCGGCATCTGCATTGGATGGTACGCCCGTGGCCTCTCCCAAAGGGTGAGCCGATCGGAGCGAAAGTATCTCGAAAGGCGCGAACAGGAGAGGCTGGAAGAGGACTTCGAAAAGGCGAAGATGTCTTTCTACGCACTCGATGCCAATATCAAGGCACTCATGCTCGCAGCCTTGGACAAAGGCGGCGCATATTGCAAGGGCACCGACTGGAGATTCAGCGGCTACAGCGATGCCCAGTTCATCACCCAATTTGTCGCAACTCGCTATATCGACGGCGACATTGCAAAGATCACAGCAACGCCGCTTCTTGAGCATTTCAGGAAGGAAGTACCGGATCTATTCGATGGCGTGAAATCGACGCTGGAAAGCCATGCCAGGCAAAAGGGCACCCGAGTTGTATCCAGCTTCAGCACATCGCTAAATTGGTGGTGGCTTAGATAAAAAAGGAAGGGGGCTATCGCCTCAGGCAATGACCCCCAACCAGCCTCCGCCTCACTTAGAGCCCACGGAGGCGTACCAAAGTCGGATACATCAACCGAAGCAAACGACCGACACGATGACGTAAGGAGAGACGCGATGGCAGAGGAACCGATCAGCGCAGAGATAATCCTGTATCAAGCAGGAGGAACGAACGTCCCGGTCGAGGTGCGTTACCAAGACGAGACGATGTGGATGCCGCAGGCACAGATAGCCGAGCTGTTCGGAACGACTAAACAGAACGTAAGCTACCACCTGTCGAACATATTTCATGAAGGCGAGCTGTCCAAGGATTCAGTTGTAAAGGAATTTTTGACAACTGCCGCAGACGGCAAATCGTACCGCGTGCAGTTCTACGACCTCGACGCAATCATTGCGGTCGGCTACCGCGTGAACTCCATCCGCGCGACGAAGTTCCGCCAGTGGGCAACAGCTACTCTTCGCGAATACATTACCAAGGGCTTCGTCCTGAACGACGATATGCTCGCCAATGGCAGACCATTCGGCAAGGACTACTTCGACGAGCTGCTCGCGCGCATCCGCGACATCCGCGCGAGCGAGAGGCGCGTGTACCAGAAGATCACGGACATCTTCCAGGAATGCACCTATGATTACGACCGCGACAGCGAGGTGGCCCACCGCTTTTACGCGACCGTGCAGAACAAGCTCCATTACGCCGTGACGGGGCACACGGCGGCGGAGATCGTGCAAGGGCGCTCCGACCCCGCCAAGCCTCACATGGGGCTCACATCGTGGAAGGGAGGCCCCGAGGGCCGAATACATTCCAGCGACGTCACCGTTGCGAAGAACTACCTGACCGAGGACGAGATACGCGAACTCAACAGGCTCGTCAACATGTTCCTCGACACCGCCGAGGACCGCGCAGAGAGAAAGCTTCTCACCAGCATGACGGACTGCGAGGCCCTGCTGGACAACTTCCTGACCTTTACCGGACGCGACGTGCTGAAGGGGCTTGGCAACCGCAACAAGAAGACTGCGGACAAGATTGCGAAGGAGCGCTTCGCCGAGTTCCAGCGCATCCAGGACGCCTCCTATGAGAACGACTTCGAGAAGATGGCCAAGGGGAAATTGTCCTCGGGAGGCAAATAGAGAATGAGCAAGCCCCGCTCCCCTACTAGCTTGCAGGCGACAGGGGGCGGGGCCAACGACCATGCGGCGACCCGGTGTGCCACATGGAACCTTTCCCCCTCAGGGAAGGCGACCGCCAGATTGGGGCAAGGCAATTCACCATCACGAAAGGGCAAGGCAATTATGACACGTAAAGAGGAGCCGACCAAGGGGGCCGTGATATACGCCCGATTCTCGTGCTCGAAGCAGCGCGAGGCGTCAATCGACGACCAGCTGAGGGTGTGCCGCGAGTGGTGCGACCGCGAGGGCTACGAGGTGGTCAGGGAATACAGCGACTACGCCATGTCCGGGCGCTCGGATGACAGGCCGCAGTTCCAGGAGATGATCGCCAACGCCGGAGAGAGCGACATCGTCCTCGTGTACATGATGGACCGTTTCTCGCGCTCCGAATACGACGCGCCGATCTACAAGAAGGAACTTGCCAAGCACGGCGTGGAGGTCGTGAGCGCCATGGAGGCGCTGCCCGACGGCCCGGAAAAGATTCTCATAGAGAAGATCTACGAGGGCCTGGCCGCCGTCGAATCGGCAAAGACCTCGATCAGGGTGAAGCGCGGCATGGGCGGCAACGCACTCAAGTGCCTCACGAACGGCGTGAGGATATACGGCTACCGCACGGCGGAGGACGGCAGGTTCGAGATAGACCCTGACGCCGCTAAGAACGTGGCGTGGGCGTACAAGATGCGCCTGAGGGGCACGTCGGTCAACCGCATAGGCGCCCTACTTGCCGAGAGGGGCGTCAAGAACTCCACCGGCGGTCTGTGCAACTACAACATGGCACGAAAGATACTCACCGATGAGAGGTACACGGGCGTGTACCTCTGGGACGACGTGAGGATAGACGGCGGCATGCCGCAGATCATCGACAGGGGGACCTTCATGGCTGCTCAACAGGTTAAATCAAGGAAGTGCAGGGCCGACGAGACATGGGGCGATTACGCCCTCAAGGGGAAGGCCCTGTGCGGTGAGTGCGGGAGGAGCCTGCAGGGCATTTCCGGCTACGGGTGCAAGGGCGTGAGGTACGAGTACTACTCATGCCCCACCAAGTGCCAGAAGAACATCAGGCGAGACGTGCTGGAGGGCGAGATAGTGAAGGCCCTTCGGACGATGCTCTCGGATAGAAGCACCGCCATGATGATCGCGAGGGCGCTGTGCGGGCTCCAATCACACGGAGCCTTGAACGCCGAGAAGAAGAGGGCGCAGAAGGCGCTGTCAGACGCCGAAAAAGGCCTCAAGAACCTACTTGCGGCCGTGGAGCAGGGCATCATCGTCCCGGGCACTCAGGAGCGCATACAGGAGCTTGAGGCGCAGAAGCTGAGAGCGCAAAGGGACCTTGAGAACGCCAAGGCCGAGGAGGTCGACCCCGAGGGCTTCGCCGACTTCCTCATGTACGGCGAAGAGCTTGATGACAGGAACCTTCTGAGGGCGTTCGTCTATCAGGTGATGCTCATGCCGGAGAGCGTGGTCGTGACCCTGAATTACGACGAAGAGAACGGCGAACCCGCCCGAATTAACTTCAAGCGGGTTCGAGGAAAATTAGAATGGTGCGCCATATAGGGTTCGAACCTACGGCCTTCTGCTCCGGAGGCAGACGCTCTAATCCACTGAGCTAATGGCGCGCGACGGATTGCATTATACCCAAGTGAGGGGACGGACTGATGCTCTTTGCCAATCTTTCAAAAACGAAACCCCGGGCTCGGTACCGCCGTTCTGTAGTCTCTACTCTAATACACGCGAGCCGCCAACCCCGTCGGGACGGTGGGGTACACTCGTTGAGGTCAGTCAGTCCGGCTATGCCGGGCGCAACTTGCAACGTAAACGAAAGGGGCTCCATGATCGCGATCTCGCACGCACGTGCGGCAAAGCCGCAGCGAAAAGTCGACCGCGCCTCGCACCCCGAGGACACGGGCATCGACCTCGGCGGCGGTGTGAAGATCGGCGGCGGCCACTTCCAGGTCATCGCGGGCCCCTGCTCTGTGGAGAGCGAGGAGCAG
>ERZ779866.1403-NODE-1403-length-24399-cov-2.867031_pt1 | contig 24399 bp, 20 predicted proteins | sample MGYA00511248_ERZ779866 | MGnify/ENA primary metagenome ERZ779866 (study PRJEB29588, sample SAMEA2155758) | human gut metagenome | biome: human gut; feature: human-associated habitat; material: faeces | place: Denmark | collected 2008/2010 ... | reverse complement strand
CACCATCCACCGGGGCGAGAACCTCTTCCCCCGTCTGGATATGGACAAGGCCCTCTCCGAGCTGGAGCGCCGACAGGGCCGCTATGCGTTGGTATCCATGTGCGTCGGAGGCGGCATGGGCGCTGCCGGAATCTTTGAGCGCATCTCTCAAAATTGACAGAAAGGAGTCCTGAGCATGGCTGATCGTCCAGTGGGCCTCTATTGGGAGGAATATGAGGAGGGCGAGGTGGTGAAGAGCGCCAGCCGCACCATTACCGAGGCTGATATCGTCAACTTTTCCGCCCTGACCTGGGACCACAATCCCCTGCATACCAACGAGGAATTTGCTAAGTCCACCCCCCATGGCGGACGCATCGCTCACGGTGCGCTGACCTTTGCCTACTCGGTGGGCCTGATGAACATGCTGCGCCGGGGGGAGGGCACGGTGATCGCCTATGCGGGGATCAACGTGAAATATACTGCCCCTGTCCGCCCTGGAGACACCATCCGCTGTGTCTGCACAGTGAGTGGAAAGAAGGAGACAAAGAAGCCAGACCGGGGCCTGATCTTCCAGCATATCGACGTGATCAACCAGAGCGGTGTGACTGTGGTGGAAGAGGACTGCACCCTGATGGTCCGCCGGAAACCGGTGGAATAAGAAAGCGGGAGAGAAAATGGAGTATCGTTATATTCGATATGAGTGCGCCGGGGGGATCGCCACCCTCACCATCGACCGCCCGGAAGTGCGCAACGCCATGAACAATGACTGCTGGCGGGAGCTCACAGAGTTGATCCGGCGGGCGGACCAGGAACCTGAGGTCCGGGTGGTCATCCTGACTGGAGCCGGGGAGAAGGCGTTTATCTCCGGCGCGGATATCGCTACGCTTCAGAGAAGAACTGGAACGGAGTCCCTAGAGGCGCTGGCCTCTGGGGCGCTCCAGGCCATTGAGGACTGTTCGAAACCAGTCATAGCGGCGGTAAATGGTGTAGCTTTCGGCGGCGGCTTTGAGGCGGCCCTAGCCTGTGACCTGCGGGTCGTGTCGGACAAGGCAAAGTTTGGACTCCCGGAGGTCAACCTGGGTATTTTGCCAGGGGCTGGGGGTACGCAGCGTCTGACCCGGACAGTGGGTGTGGGCCCGGCCAAGGAGATTATTCTGGCCGGACGGGTCATCCAGGCACAGGAGGCGGTGTCTATGGGGCTGGCTCTCCGCACCGTAGCGCCGGAGCACCTGATGGATGCGGCGGTGGAGACTGCGAAGGCCGTGATGGCAAAGGCGCCCCTCTCTCTGATGCTGGCAAAGCGTATGGTGGATACGGCCCTGGACCTGGACCACCGCACAGGGATTCGGATGGAAAACCTGGCATTCAGTATGCTGATGAGCACCCAGGACAAGCTGGAGGGAACCACCGCTTTCCTGGAAAAAAGGACGCCCCAGTACCAGGGGAAATGACAACCCAATGGGGAAAGGAGGCGCGTCGTGAATAACAGCCCGTATACAACCATCGAGATTTCGGTCCGGGATGGGGTGGCAGCTCTGTGCCTGAACCGTCCGGAAGTGAGCAACGCTTTTTCCTATGAGACCTACTTAGAGGTCCGGGATGCCGTGGAGCGGCTGGGGGCCGACGAAGAGGTGCGAGTCATCATCCTCACGGGAAAGGGCAAAAACTTCTCCGCAGGCGGGGACATCCACCGCTTCCGCCGACTGATCGACGAAAAAGTTTACATCCAGGACCAAGGGGTCACGGCAACAGGAAAGATGAGCATTGCCGTCCGGCGGTGCCCGAAGCCGGTCATTGCCATGGTCAATGGGGCCGCGGCCGGTGCGGGCTGCGGCTTGGCCCTGGCCTGCGACTTTCGGGTTATGACAGAAAAAAGCAGGCTCATCATGGCCTTCAGTAATATGGCTCTCCCTGGTGATACTGGGGGCATGTATTATCTGGAGCGTCTGGTGGGGACTGGACGTACCATCCAAATGATGATGCTTGGGGAGCCCATGGGGGGAAAAGAGGCCCACGCGCTGGGCGTAGCGAACATCTTGACCGCGCCCGATAAGCTGGAAGAGGAGACTTGGGCCTTTGCCTCCAAGCTGGCCAGCCGGCCGCCCTGCGCTCTCGCCAGGCAGAAGGCGGCCATCAACGAATTTTTCTACCCAGAGATCGATAAGTTTATTGTCCGGGAATCCGAGTACATGCAGGCATGTTCCCGGACAGAAGACTTTGAGGAGGCTGTCACGGCCTTTTTGGAGAAGCGGTCCCCCATATTCCGCGGGAGGTAGGAGCGTGATGGAAATGGAGTTTCCACGGCTGTTTTCTCCCATCACCATCCGCGGGATGACCTTGAAAAACCGGGTTGTGATGCCTGCCATCCACCATCTCTACACACCGGATGGTTTCTGCACAGAGCGATTTTCCCATTACTACTGGAAACGGGCGGAGGGTGGAGCTGGACTGGTCATTGTAGGCGGCTGCCGTTTTGAGGACTATGGTGGGTCCACCGCAATGATGAGCCTGCAGTCTGACGCATATATTCCGGGATACCTGGCCTTTACTGACGGGATGCACCGGCGGGGCGCGAAGGTGGCGGTCCAGCTTTACCACGCGGGGCGGTATGCAAAGCGGAAGAATATAGAGGGGGGCGGGGCCCCCCTCGCCCCCTCTGCGGTGTATGCCAAGTACTCCGGGGAAACGCCCCGGGCCATGACAGAGGAAGACATTCGTGCGGTGATCAGGGCCTGGAGCCGGGCAGCGGTCCGGGCTCAGAAGGCGGGCTTTGACGCAGTGGAGCTGGTGGGGTCTGCGGGGTATCTGATCAGTCAGTTTCTCTCTCCTTTGACCAATCTGAGGACAGACCAATATGGGGGCACGCCGGAGAAGCGCTGGCAGTTCCCACTGGAGCTGATCCGGGCGGTACGGGAGGCGGTAGGGCCGAACTACCCCATCCTTCTCCGGGTATCCGGAAATGATTTTGTACCCGGGAGCAATACCAATGAACAGGCAGTGGCCTTCTGCCAGGCGGCGGAGGAGGCCGGCGTGGACCTGTTCAATGTGACCGGCGGATGGCATGAGACGAAAATCCCCCAACTCCCCGGAGAAGTGCCTCAAGGTCAGTTTGCTTATCTGGCCGCTGCCGTCAAGCGCGCAGTCCATGTGCCTGTGATCGTGTGCAACCGTATCAGCCACCCGGCGCTGGCAGAGGAGATGCTGGCGCTGGAACGGGGTGATCTGGTGGGGATCGCACGCCCCTTCATTGCAGACCCTATGTGGGCAAATAAGGCTAAGTACGGGCACCCGGAGGATATCCGTCCCTGTATGGCGTGCAATCAGGGCTGTCTGGCCAAGACCTTTTTTGGACAGCCTGTGGAGTGCCTGGTAAACGGCTGGGCTGGCCGGGAAGGGGAAGAGCCGCCGGCCATAAGGGTGGAGCGTCCGAAAAAGATATTGGTGGTAGGCGGCGGCCCTGGCGGCTGCGAATGTGCAATAGAAGCGGCGAGACGGGGCCATCATGTGACTTTGGTTGAGCGTGCCGGACAGGTAGGGGGACAGCTTCCCCTTGTAGCTGTACCACCGGGAAAGGAGGAGTTCCGTCGTCTGCAGAGTTATTTTGCCTGTCAGCTCACTAAATGGGGGGTGCAGGTGTGGCTTCATACAGAGGCGACGCCGGAGATGCTCTTAGAGGCTGCCTGCGATATAGTCATTCTCGCCACAGGGGCAGTACCCAAGCACATCACAGTTCCTTTGCGGGATAAGTCTGTCCGTGTGTGTTTTGCACAGGACATTCTCTCTGGCCGCGTGATTGCGGGAAAGCACACCGTCGTTTTGGGAGGCGGCTCAGTAGGCTGCGAGACGGCAAACTATCTGGCTAGGCAGGGAAGCCTCAGTGATGCACAACTCTCCTTCCTGGTCCGCTATCGGGCCGAGCGGGAGGAAGCTATTCATGCGCTGGCAGACCACAGTGACCGGGAGGTCACGATTCTGGATATTGCCGCCATTGGAAGGGGGTTTGAGCCAGGTACGGGATGGCCGGTTTTAGGTGAGCTCAAACGTCTGGGTGTACGTCAGTACCCGCACACTGCGCTCCTGGAGCTGAAAAATAGGCAGGCGATCCTGGAAATCCAAGGCAAGGAAGATGGGGCTGGTGCCGTGCGCACCACGATTGCCTGTGACACCCTGGTGCTCGCGGTGGGCTATGTCCCTGATGATCTTCTTGTGCAGCCCCTGAGGGATATGGGAAGAAGGGTCTATCTGCTCGGAGATGTGGCAGGCGTTGGAAAAATTTCTGACGCGATCCGACAGGCAGATCAGCTCGTATCAGACATCTCTGCGGGATGAGATGTGACGTGGCTCGGTGAGGAAGCAGCGCTGCCGGCTCCGAGCACGGGAATCAAAGAGGGACACGGCTCACGGCCGTGTCCCTCTTTGTGGAAAGCTGTAACAATCAGGCTGTTTTTCATCATGTGCACGGTACCCAAACGGAGATAGGAGATGTATGCATGGATTCCATTAGACTGATTCCGCCTTCTCGAGCCTCTTCTCTTTACCTCAGAGCAGGCCATAGAACAAGGCGCACTGGATGTCGATGATCTTGTCCAAAGCGATTTTTGTTCCATTGGCCAGTATCATCCTACGCCCCAGAACGTCGAGTTTTTCCAGTCTTCCCACTGCTGTTATATAGTTCCCTCCCTCCTTCCTCCCATCGGGCTGAAACCAGGTGACAGTGACCTCTGGCCGCTCCCCAATGTGGTCCAAAAGGAGGCTTTGCTTCCAGTCCAATTCTTCCATGGCATCCTCATCCAGCTCTATCTGCGGTTCTGTCAGCCGGGCGGTTTCCGCAATGGCGGTTCTATGGCCGGTGAGGGCTGCGAAGGGGGAAAACTGGGCTGCCCGGTCGGCGCGGGACATGCGGGGATGAACTTTGGAGGTAGGGTGGGGCAAATGAATGATATCATCATAAGGTCCTGTCACGCCTGATGCCCTCCAATCTGTCCATTGCGGCTTTTCGCCGTGGCACCTTCCTCCAGGCTCATCCCTTTGAGTATGGCATTTTTCCCGTATTTCTTTTTGATGTCCAGCATGGTCTCCTGAAGCCGTCGCTCCCGGGCGTGGGCAGCGGCATCCTCCGCTCGCTGGGCCTCCCTGGCTGCATAGTCCGTGAACAGGTCCATCTGTTCTGGTTGCTCCTGCCGGGGGACAACTGCCTCATCCAGAAGCCGGCCAGCGGACAGGCTCAGCCGACGGATGAGGAGGTGTCTGTTCACAATCCGGTCATACAGTGCTGTCACCGCCCGCAGCAAATCCTCCCCAGAGGACGTGCAACGCTCCAGGTTTGCGGTGCCATGGGCGTGCTTGGGAATAATCCGTCCATAGCGGTCGGTGCTCACCGGGCCATGGTAGTCTCGGCTCCGCCGGGGACCGGTGAGATTTTCCATGTCATACCCAACTGTGAGCACAAGCTGATCTGTAACCAGCCTCTTGTCCACTAGGTCCAAGGCCAAGGCGTCTGCCATCTCCCGGACTACCAGACGGGCCTTTTCAAAGTCATAGGGACATGGAAGGACTTGGCCAGAGACAATGCTCTTATTTTCCGGCTGGTATGCCTTGACATCCGCAATGGTACAGGGTTCCCATCCCCAGGCGTGGTCGATGAGCAGCTCGGCGTTCACCCCGAAAAGCCGATACAGGAGCTCCTCATTGTGAAAGTCAGCGGGCTTTCCAATAGAGCAGCGGGCAATATCCCCCATGGTATACAGCCCGTGGGCCTCCAGCTTACTGGCATAGCCCTTGCCCACCCGCCAGAAGTCGGTAAGGGGCCGGTGGGTCCATAATGCCTGGCGGTAGCTCATTTCGTCCAGCTCCGCGATGCGGACCCCGCAGTCGTCGGCAGGAACATGTTTGGCCTCGATATCCATGGCCACCTTGGCCAGATAAAGGTTGGTCCCAAGTCCTGCTGCAGCGGTGATACCTGTGGTTTCAAGGATGTCCAGGATGATGGTCCGTGCCAGTTCCCGCCCGGTCATATGGAAGGTGCCCAGATAGTTCGTTACATCGATAAACACCTCATCGATAGAGTAGATATGGATATCTTCTGGCGCGGCGTACTTCAAATATACCTCATAGATTTTTGTGCTCCAGTCAATATAGTGGGCCATCCGGGGCGGTGCAACCAAATAGTCCAGCGCCAGTGCTGGATTCTGCCGCACCTCCGGATCATTCCAGGAGGCGCCGGTGAGCTGCCGACCTGGGGACTTCCGCTTCCGTTGGGTGTTGATCTCCTTTACCCGCTGGACTACTTCAAAAAGACGGGCACGACCTGGGATGCCGTATGCTTTTAAGGTAGGGGAAACTGCCAAGCAGATGGTCTTCTCTGTGCGCCGCTGATCTGCCACCACCATGTTTGTGGTCATAGGGTCCAGTCCCCGCTCTACGCATTCCACTGAGGCGTAGAAGCTTTTGAGGTCACAGCAGATGTAGCACTTTTCCCTCATACTCCGGTCCCTCCCGTTCCGACTGGCATAGCGCACGTTCCTACCCATTCATATAATCGGGGGTTTGGCCAGTCCCCCTGCTCTTCCTGAACATGCACAAGGATACAGACATACTCCGTGCTGGTTTCCTTATTATAGCAGAGATTCTCCAACTCGTCGAGTACAGGAGGTGGGCCCTTCACAGAGACTATACTGGCTTCAGATTGAGAACTGAGAGCAGTATAGCCGGACAGTTTGGGATTATTCGGTGGTCATCCCCTTTTCAGCGCTTCATCTGAGATCAGAAAGCCGGAGCAGAAAAGATGGCCATTCAAGCCACCAGCCCTGCTCCGGATTTCAGCTTCCATATGGTCCTATACTAAGCAAAGACCTCAAGGCCGTCAGAGCTGGAAACAACGCTTTCCGGACCCCACGGTCCACATTTTCACTTCTGGTCTCTTTGACCTGCTCCAATGCCTGGCCTGAATGGCCTTGGTGTCTGTATTGCTATCGGTTACAGCTTCTACTAGAGGGCCTCCGCTTCCTGGTCATCATCTTGTCAGAATTATATGGAAGGGGGCGCCTAATGCCAAAGCGCCAGAGGCGGCGGACCGCATATGGCTCCATAGATATAAAATCTATTTGTTGTAAATTAGACCAATGGAAAATAGAGAGGCAGCACGATAAGGATCAGCAGATAAACTCCAATCTGCAATAAAATGTTGTACTTTACATAGTCAGAGAAACGGTAACCCGCGGCAAGGCTCATGGCAATTTGGGCGCTGGCTAAGGGTGTGCAGATCACAAGGCTGGCTCCAAAGGAGATAGCCAGCGTATAACTGACAGCATTGAATCCCAGCATTGAACAAATTGCCAGGGTGGAAGGAAGAACTACCATGACTGCAGTCGAATTAGAGATAAAGTTACTGATCAGGATAACCAAAAATAGAGACGCCGCCAGCAAAACCATGGGGTGCATCTGTGCGCCAAAAAGCTGAATAAAACTTCTGGCAATGAGGTCACAGCAGCCGCTGGCATATAGTCCCTCCGCGATTCCTAAACAGCCTCCCAAACGGATAATGATGCGGAAATCCAACTCATTCAGCAGGCGTTTTTCTGTCGTACAACGGGTGATGACACAGGCCAGGGCGCATACCGCGGCCGTGAGGGCAATAGGGATAAGTTCTGTTGAGTAAAGGATAACCATGGCCGTAAAGATCACGGCCACCGTGATTTTCTTTCTTCGATCCCCTTTGATTACGAGCTCCTCTATGCTGCTCCCCTGCTTTGAGGGTTCTATGTTTTCCTCAGCGCGGCTTCCCCAAATTTTTCTGGCTAATTTAGGGCCGACTGTTGTGATATAGAAAAGATACAACAGGACCAACGGGAGCCCTACAAGTGTAAAGTCAAACACTTTCATGGACTCACCTGTGGCGGCCTGTAGAACGCCCTGCGCCGCTTGCTGGGGCGTAGAACCCACAAGGGTTAAGCTACCGCCGAAAATGGCCCCCATCGTTGCTGGCAAATAAAGATTGATTCGTTTGAGATTTTTTGACGCCCCTGCAATACTGTTGACGATGGCGAGGGTCATTGCGATCACTGCAACATTAGAGAGAAATGCTGACATTGCTGCGGAAACTGCGCCAACGATAAGTAAAATACGGGTTTCACTGCCTTTGGCTATTTTCAAAACAAAAGTACCGATATCGTAGGCCAACCCAGAGTAAAAGAGCGCATCTCCGACTACCATCATGCCGAATACTAAAATAACTGTAGAATCAGAAAAGCCAGAAAACGCATCTGCGACAGAGCAGATTCCTGTCAGTACAAAAAGGGCACAACCCAATACGGCTGTAGTAGCGCTGGGAATCCAATCGGTGAGGAACAATAAAATTACAATTGCCAAAATGATCAGCCCAATTACGGAAGCTGACAGTTCCATTTGCTACCCCTCCCTCACGGCAGATTCGGTATTGGTGAATAAAACCGGGTAAAGAGAGCTGTATATTTTTACGAGGAAGTGTGGTGAAAAATAGTGGTCCTCCCCGAGTAGAACTTTGGGTATGGATCTGACTCGGGGAGGATGGCAATTCATTTCGACCGTATGTTCTTTAGAAAAGCAGGCAGCCGATTCCATACCCCACTGTACACAGAACTGCACAGCAGATGGCCGCTGGGAGCGGGCCATGTTTCATCATGAAGCCAGGCTCTACATAGTCTAGCCCCACCACGTAAGCCGTTGTGGTTGTGCAGGCGGGCAGTGTGAAGGCGACATGCCCGGCTGAAATCATACAGATGCCGAGGGCCACCGGATTCACCCCGGGCACCAGTACCATCAGCGGTGCGGCAACTTTGTATAGCACCAGTGCAACGCTGTTCGATACCAGGTTGGTCACAAAGACCACCACAAAGATACAGGCAAAGATGAAAAGCACAGGGCTCAGCCCGCTTACCATAGGACCGAAGAAACCATTGAGCCATGCGGAGATTCCCAAATCCTCGGCGGAAAATAAAGTGCCCATAAAACGGACGGCCGCAATCATCATGCAGCTCTGCCAGGCTAAGGATTTGCATGTTTTATTGAAGTCGAGAATCGGCTTCCCGTCTACATGGATGATACAAAGCGCGATGGCGCACATTAGAATGGGAACGCCGGATCCCAGCCCCTTACAAAACGCTCCAACAGGGGCCAGGAATGGAAGCCAGGGAACCAGTAGGTCATTGCAGACCCACATGAAAATACAGATACCAAAGCAAACCGCAGTGACGATCTCCTGTCTGCTCATGGGGGGAATACTGGCTTTCAACGCATCAATATCCAGCGAGACCAGCTTTGAGGCGTCGGCCCTGAACACAAATTTTAGCAACAGTACAAAGAGCACCAGATTGATGAAGCCGCAGACGGTACAAATCAAAAAAGACTGTCCAATGCTGATGCTGACTCCTGTGGCTTCTTCAACCCAACCCATGCCGGTAATAAAGTTTCCGTGCCCAATTGCCGTCATACCGTTTCCATATATGGTAAACCATGCAATGCCACAATACATGAGCTGGGAAAACTTATCTTTCGGGACATAGCCGCAGGTCGTAAGGATTTCAGCCATCAAGATACAGAAAATTGTGCATGTCCCAGAAGAGGTCATCCCAAGCCCCAGAATAAACATGGACACATAGAACATCACGATGATGAGCCAGGGCCGTCCCCGGCAAAACTTACGGGTGATAAACCAAGTGGCCATGCGCTTTGCAATCCCAGTTTCCCGCAAAGCAATGCCTACCATCATGCATCCCATGAGGAACGAAAACATCCAATCTCCGAAAAAATTCTTGATCGCCTCTGTTGCGGAATAATATCCAGAAATGACCACCAGCAGGCATACGAGCACGCTGGGCCATCCTGTCCCAAAGGCGACCCACATATAGCACGCCATGAGAAATATTCCCAGAATTTCCATTCCAACAGGGGTGATTGGGGCCGGAGCGGGTAGAATGAACTTGAATAAAATATATACAATGACGACAGGCAGCAGCTTCATCAAATAACTGGTACTGCCGTTGGATTTTTCGGACATACAGCCACCTTCCTACCATAATCCTCCACAAATTCTCCATTTTCCAGTTCCTTTATGGCGTTTTTGACGAAAAATTCCCATGTATTTCTTATTTCTATAAGGACGTGGCCACAAAGAAAGGGGGATTATAGACGCCCTCTCAGGATAGAATGGAGGTTGTGTGGCAATTCCAATATTATGTTTCATTGAGAGGCGATGACTTTCTTAGTCCTTCACCACATCCCCGCAGATGATCATGCGCTGAATCTCGTTGGTCCCTTCAAAGATTTGATAGATTTTTGCGTCTCTAAATCTCTTTTCAACAGGATACTCTTTGCTATATCCATAACCGCCCAGAATCTGTACGGCCTCCGTACACACCTTCATGCCGGCATCAGCTGCAAAAACCTTCGAGGCAGAGAACAGCTTTGTATCTACGATTCCCGCATCAGCGGTCTTACAGGCCTGCCAACAGAGCAGACGGCCGGCTTCCAACAGGGTATACATATCCGCCAGTTTGAATCCGATTCCCTGGTGCTTATAGATCGGCTTGCCAAAGGATTTTCTGACCTTGGCATAGTCTACAGCGACCTCAAAAGCATACTGCGCATTTCCAATTGCGCCTGCGCCGGCAGTGGGGCGGGTACGGTTGAGACACTGACGCATCATGTCCATACCCTCGCATTCGTTTCCAATCATATTCTCTTTCGGAATGCGGACATTGTCAAAATTCAATGTGTTTGTGCAGGAGGTGCGGTACCCCATTTTGTCCTCATGCTTGCCGATTGAGACCCCTGGTGTCTTTGCATCTACCAGGAACATGGAGATACCCTTGTTGCGCAGAGCCCGGTCCTTTGTGGCGTAGACTAGGAACATGTCCGCATGTGCGCCCCCTGAGATGAAGCACTTGGAGCCGTTAATCACCCAAGCGTCGCCGTCATCTATATAAGTCGTACGCATATCAGCAGAATCGGAACCAGATTCGGCCTCTGTCAGCGCAAAGGCCATAGACCCGCCATTGCAAAGTACATCTGTCACCAGTTTGAGATGATATTCGTTTCCAAAAAGCCGGGCTGGGAGACTGCCCATAAAGCTGCCCGCTACAGCGCCGGCAAAGCCGGCGTCTCCTCTGGCCAGCTCTTCTTTACAAATTGCGTATGTAAAAATGTCCAGCCCCATCCCGCCATATTTTTCGGGAAGAATCATTGTTGTCAGCCCCATCTCGAAAGCTTTTTGATAAAGCTCCTTGGGAAATTCCCCCTCTACTTCCAGCACCTTGGCTGTAGGGATAATATCGCGGTCAGCAAAATCGCGGACCATCAACCGAAGATCTTGCTGCATAGGGGTGAGAAGATCAAAACTAGTCTTTGACATAACGGTTCCTCCTATTTCTCACGATGATCTTGTCTTCGTAGTTCCTTATGACAGGTTACTTGCACCGCAGATCATAGTGGTGTGATCTCCTGGCCCCACCTGACCTCCAAATCGTGAATCTGCCTGCGGTCCAATCCGATTTGACCAAGGATTTCATAGTTGTGCTCCCCCAGCTCTGGGGCTTGGCGGACTTCGGAAGGGGTTTCGGAGAATTTAGCGACAGGCCCCCGTGTTTTCCAAGTTAGGAAACCGTCCCGCTGCATGGTTTTGGTGCCGGGCATATCAATAATACCGCCTCTGGACAAGAGCTGAGCATCTTGGGCCACTTCTGTGGTAGATTGAATCTTATCGCAGACAAGACCGGCCGCATCTAGTAGCGCTTTGGCTTGCTGAATGTCTTCAAATTGCCCGAGCCATGCTTCAATAATAGCCTCCAGCTCTTTGACATGTTCCACTCGCACCTTGACATCTACAAATCTGGGGTCTTCCACCAGCTCTGCCCGCTTTAAGATATCTTCGCAGAGGATTCTCCAGTGCTTTTGCGTGAATGCGGCCAGAATCAGTGTTTGTCCATGCTTGCCCCGGAACACCCCATATGGAGCCAGACTGTTGTGATGGCGCCCTACGCGGGTTGCATGACGCCCGATGAACACCTGGTCGATATAGATATTCATGGAAGTCATGACTTCCAGCATCCCCACATCCACAAATTGCCCCTTGCCTGTGCGGAGCTTGTAGACTAAGGCCGTTAGAATGGCGCCGTAGAGCTCTTTGCCGCCAACCATATCGCCCAGAACAAAGCCGCTTTTTGTGGGAAGGCCATCTGGTTCACCAGTCAAATCCATAATGCCGCTGGCGCCCTGTACAATAATATCAAATCCAGGGTCTGCCGCTCTGGGCCCAGTCTGTCCAAAGGCGGAAAGGGCCGCGTAAATAATATCCGGTTTTACCCGCTTAAAATCCTGATATCCGAGGCCAAGCCGGTCCATCATTCCCGGCCTGAAATTTTCCACCACAATGTCGCAGGTTTTTCCCAACGCTTTAAGGATACGTGCTCCCTCCGGGTCCTTCATGTTGATTGTAATGGATTTTTTGCTCCTGTTGTTCCACATATAGGTCATGGCGACGCCGTCAATTTTGGGAAATAAGGCCCGCGTGTCTTCTCCCTTGCCGCAGGGTTCTACTTTAATCACTTCGGCGCCATTGTCTGCCAACATGGCCGTCGCCGTGGGTCCAGAGGTATGAGCGGTAAAATCCAGAACCCGGATCCCTTCTAATGCCAGTGCCACAGGCGTACCTCCTTTTTCCATCGTTCCAGCTTCATTTTCCAGTAAAGCTTGGCTTGCGTTTGTCGAAGAAAGCAAATACTGCCTCTCGGAAATCTGCAGTTTGTTCGCACTCTCCCTGGCATTCAATTTCGCTTTCCATACCGGATGACCAACTACTGAAGACAGCCCGGTTGATCATTGTTTTGATATTACCATAGGCGGTGGTGGGGCCATTGGCATATTTTTTAAGATACCTTTCCAAAGTCTCATCCAGATGTTCGCTGGGAACTGCCTCTGTAACCAGCCCCCAATCCGCGGCCTCCTGCCCCGTAAAGCGTTTTCCTGACATAAACAGTTCTGTAGCCTTCACATACCCAACCGCTCTGGTGACGAGGTAGGTAGCCCCCGAATCAGGGACATATCCAATATTGACAAAGGCAAAGGTCATTTTGCTATCTGCGGCTACTATTTGGAAATCGCAGGCCAAGGCCAAGCACATGCCGGCTCCAGCGACGGCTCCTTCCACACAGGCAATCGTCGGCTTTTTAATGTTCCGAAGCCGGAGATTCATCTCCCCACCCAATCTGCAATTCAGCCTTGTCCCGCGTTCGCCTTTTTCCAAACGGGCTTTCATCGCATTCAAATCTCCGCCTGCGCTGAAATTGCCCCCAGCTCCCCGCACTACCATAATACGGATATCGTCATTAAAATCACAAATATCAAAGGCTTGCATTAACTCGGCTTTCGCAGGGTTAGGAATGGGATTCCGGTTTTTGGGATTGTTCAGCGTAATATAACCGACATGGTTTTTCACCTCAAATAAAATGTGTTGGAACGCCATGCAATCCACCCCTCCTGTCGCAAATTTTCTTATCCATGTTTGCCGTTTTTTCGTTGGCTAGCTAGCAACACAAATTATAAAAAGGTTCCGGGTTTTTGAAAAATATGAAATGGGTAATCTATATTATAGGAAAAAACTATAATTCAAGTTGCTTTATACGGGGACTATATTTATAATGAGTATATCTACTGGGATAAGGGGGAAAAGACAATATGGACCTTAACAAACTCAGGTATGTCATCATGGTGGCTGAGGAAAAGAACTTTTCCCGTGCGGCAAAAAAACTATACATTTCTCAGCCCTCACTCAGCCAAAGCATTCAGTCCATAGAAAAGAGTCTTGGTGCAGAGCTTTTTGACCGCCATACCGTCCCCTTACAAACTACCAGTGCAGGCAGCATTTATGTTGAATGGGCCAGAAAAACGCTGGAGTCTGAAGAACAGATGCAAAAAAGAGTCTTTGAAATTGTGGAAGGACACCACCGTACTTTGACAATTGGCCTGTCCATGCAGCGAGGTGCGCTGCTAATGCCTGATATTATTCAGCGATTTTATAAGAAAAGGCCAGGATGCGATATCATTCTAAACGAAAAATGGAACATAGAACTTTTTGACCTTTTGGAGAACGGTGCCTGTGATCTCGTGATTGGCGCCCCGCATATGGATAGTGTCCACTATACGACAGTTCCTCTTGTGCGTGAGCGTCTTCTTCTGGCCGCCTCAGACTGCTTTCCAATTCCTTTCCGTGAAAATATGCCTTTTCCAGTCATTGAAAAAGATGTGCTTTTTGACAAGCCATTGATCATGCTACACAGGGAACAATACCTGGGACAAGTTTTCCGGACTTTGATAAAGAGCTTAAACTACATACCAAAGCAAGTGACGATTTGTGGAAATTTGGAAACTGCTCACAATCTTGCAGCAAGGGGCGTTGGCGTGACACTTTTGCCAGAAGTTAGTATTCTGGGCCGCCGTTTGCCTCAAATGAATTATTTTTCCTTTCAGGACAATAATTTGTCCCGTGTGATCGCTGTGGTTTACCCACGAACGGGCTACTTTTCCCAGGATGCTCGTTGTTTTGTAGAAATCTTAAAGAATTATTTGAAAACCTGCGAATATTCTTTTGATTTCATTGAGATGGAAGGGCCGGATATGATACATCCCAGGCCCAGAAGTAAATTTTCTAAAAGATAAATATATTGTCTGCTTTTTCAAACAGTGTGTATGTAGCGGCCCCATTCTCTTAAAAGAATAGGGCCGCTACATACACACTGTTTTTGTCATTTTGCAGGGATGACGTTTACAAAATTGGCAGAAATGTATTTCTCTATAACAGGAAAAATTTGATTTGTTTAAATATAATAATATGACAGAAAAATCCTATAGTTTTTTTCTATGATAGCTATCATCCTATTCATATTTTTCTCTTGCTCCAGTTTGCCCTATACTTGTGATTGTAAAATGTTTGCTTCTGCTGAGTTCGATACGCCTATCCATGCGGAAGCACAATTTCCCGGTCATGATGTGTCAAAAAATGAAAAAAGGGGACGCAGGATCATGAAAACTCGTATCACGGAATTACTCGGTATCCAATATCCAATTATCCAGGGCGGAATGCAATGGATTGCCACCGCGGAATTTGCGGCAGCGGTCTCCAACGCAGGTGGACTCGGCATTATCAATGCCACACGTTTTATGGACGATAAGCCTGGGCTGATCCGCGATTTGCAGAAGTGCAAAGAGCTCACCTGTGGAAAACCCTTTGCATTAAACATTTCCATGCTGCCGCATAAAGACTATACCGACTGTACAGATATGTTTTTTGACGCGGCTTTTGAAGTAGGGGTCCCCATTATTGAGACATCGGGAAGAAACCCCGCAGAATATGTCCAGAAGGTACACGACCATGGGATCAAATTGATCCACAAGGTCCCTGCTGTCCGCTACGCCAAAACGGTGGAACGTGCTGGGGTGGATGCAGTCACCATTGTAGGTTTTGAGTGCGCTGGTCATCCGGGCATGGATGATGTCTCGACCCTTGCCTTAATTCCCAGAGCGGTTGAGGAGCTATCCATTCCTGTTATTTCAGGCGGAGGGATTTGTGACAGCCGAACCTTTGTTGCAGCTATGGCCTTGGGGGCGGAGGGGGTAGTGATGGGGACCCGCTTCGTAGCCACAAAAGAATGTCCCATCCATGAGAACTTTAAGAACGCCCTATTGCAGGCCGGTGAGACAGACACCGTTCTTGTCCAAAAGAGCTTGCGGAATGCAAACCGCGTGTGGAAGAACGTAGCAGCAGCAAAAACTTTGGAGCTGGAGAGTCAAGGCGCTTCTTTAGACACGCTGATGACAGTAATCAGCGGCAAGTTGCAGCGCCAGCACTATACCGATGGAGATGTAAATGGCTGCCTGTTCCCTATTGGCCTGTGTACTGGAAGCATTCACAACATAAAGAGCATACAGGAAGTTTTTGATGAAATTATACATGGCAGCGAGGCTATCTTAGGCAGTCTGGGCCATAAGCTGCTCTAAACCGGGCTCCATTCCCAGTGCCGGCTTGACCAGAGAAAGGAGGGGCTTTTTCATGGCAGTAACTCTTATTTCCGGTGCGGATGCCTATCAAGCGGTGGGGCGCGGGGTCAATCAACTAGCAGATGTGATACGGGGTACTCTGGGCCCAGTAGGACGGGGCGTAGTTCTAAATCAGGTATCAGGAAAACCGCGTGTTTCCAGTAGTGGCGCCGCTATTGCCAAGGATGTCTCTTTTTCCGACGCAGAAGAGGCTGGCGCGCAGCTTCTGCGGGCCACGATTCTTCAGGTAGAAGAGGAAGTCAGAGATGGCACCGCTACAACTGCTGTGCTTGCTCAGGCCATGATACGGGAGGGTTGGAAAAACCTGGCGGCCGGTTTTAGCCCTGTAACCATGAGCCGCGGGATTTCCGCGGCAACTGAAAAGGTCATAGAAGGACTTACGGCATCCGCCGTTCCTGTGACTACTCATGATACGCTCGTTCAAGTGGCCTCGGCCTCCTCGGGCAACCATGATTTAGGTGCTTTGGTTGCTGAGGCTCTTGAGTATGTAAATCGGCGGGGAATTGTAACCGTAAGGGATTCTCCGACAGAAAAAACCTACGTAGAGAAACTGGAGGGATATCAATATGAGCGTGGGTATGTCTCCCCCCATTTTTCCACGGATGCAGTCAAATTAGAGGCTACCTTAAATCATCCCTATGTTTTGCTATATGATGGAACGCTAGATTCTGTTCGAGAATTTGGTCCGCTCTTGGAGGCCCTCGGAAATCAAAAAGCCTCCCTCCTCATCCTCGCGGAGGATGTTGTGGGAGATGCCCTTGCCACCTTAATTTTGAATCATACTCGAAATAGAATTTCTGTCTGCTGTGCCAAAGCTCCGGGGTTTGGACTGGAGCGCCGGGAATTGCTGGAGGACATCTCAGCACTGACGGGGGGGACCGTTTTTTACTCAGAAGGCGGCTGCCCTCCAGACAAAGCTTTGCCTGAAATGCTGGGCCGGCTACGGGAGGCAAACATTACGAGGGAACGTACAACGCTGATAGGAGGCAGAGGAACTTCTCTTGCAGGGCGTCTCCGCTATCTAAAAACGCAGATAGCATATGCACCCAATAAATATACCCGGGATACGCTTCAAGAAAGACTCTCACGCCTGACCGATGGCGCAGCGATTCTGCGGGTTGGGGCTCCTACAGAGTATGAGCGGAGTGAGATCCGGCTCCGCATAGAGGCTGCTCTTCATACATCGAAAGCGGCCTTGGAAGAAGGTATTTTACCGGGAGGAGGGGTTGCCTACCTACGGCAATCTGTAGCGTTAGGCTATCTTCTGGAGGCTCACCATGCCGACGAGGGCGCAGGGATTCGGATGGTTAAAGAGGCCCTGCAGGCCCCGTTATGTCAAATTGCAGAAAATGCCGGGTATGACCCGAAAAACATCTGTACAACGGCTCTGAGCAAGATAGGACCTGTCGGTTTTGATGCGCAAGAGGGCGTTTTCTGTGATCTGATAGAGGCCGGTATCCTGGACGCTGCGAAGGTGCTGAGAATTGCTCTGGAAAAAGCCGCATCGCTGTCCTCGCTTCTGCTTACCACCCACGCACTCGCACTTGGTCCACATATCCCAACATCACCTTCTCCAGACCCAGACACATATCGTATCGATCCCTCTGAGCTATTTTTATAAGCATTGTCTGCCGTTGGCTTTTCTCGCGGGATGCCTTCCGAATCATCAACGGACAGGGCCGGGAGTCCGTGCCCCATCCAATCATGTATCTGAACGGATGTAGAAAACGGAATCTCAGTTCACCCCGATTGATCCCCCAAAGGACTACTAAAAGGGTGTCTGGTAGGGTATTAGGAAGAGAATGGCTTATTAAATATCACCTACATACATATGGATGCTCCCTGGCCGCCGTAAAATACCGGCTGCCGGGGAGTGTTTTTCTTGCATGTGTCCTCCACATGGGGTAATAATCGGGTATATGTGGGTTTTAAAGACATTCTAGAATCTGCTGCGCAACACCCCATTTTCTTGACGTTGAAAAACGGAAAGAGGCTTATTGCTTTTACAAAAGAGAGTAGCTTATGAAGTGTATTGCCAGGCCATTCATACAAGAAATTCCCTATGACTATGACCAAGGGGCCAAACCATATACACAGCGATAAAACGGCCCGCACAGTACCAGAACCCCCACAAGAACAAAAAAGGAAAAGCCTGAGAGCCAGGGCTTTTCCTCAAAAACCGGAGTATTGAGCAGTTTAATGAGAGGGGTCCGTTTTTAGGCGGTGCATCCGGCGGTATTTTTGAGGTGTCGTGCCCATATACCGCAAGAACACCCGGTTGAAGTAAGAGGGATCAGAAAAGCCACACTCAATGGCAATACGATAGGCGGGGTAATTTGTGGCAACCAAAAGTTCACATGCAGTTTCTACACGCATTGAATTAATATGTTCTGTGAAAGTCAAACCGGTCTCACGTTTAAGCATACGAGAAAAGTACTGTGCATTGATGTAAAATCGTTTTGCAATATCCTCTAGACTCAGCTTTTCCTCATAATGGGCCCGGATATACCGCAATGCCTCTTCGATCAAGGGGAGCTGAGCTGCCTGGACGGTATGTGCCGGAGGAACTCCACTGGTTTCCGCGTCTGGACCTGTCATCCCGAATGGGCGTGCAGCCATCCGCTCCAGCACAGCTTTCAGGTCCCGGGGCTTGATTGGCTTGAGGAGGTATTCATATACCCGGAGGCGAATGGCCCTCTGCGCACAGTAGAAGTCTGTACATGCCGTCAGAATGGTGATACAGCTTTCCGGCAGAAACTGCCGCATTTCCTGAATGGCATCTGTGCCGTCCATATCCGGCAAAAGCACATCCATCAGTATCATGTTTGGAAGATTTTGCTTTGCGGCATGGATTCCCTGTGAGCCAGTGTGGGCCGTAAGGAGGGTATATTTCCCGCCAAACTCTTCTTGAATTACAGAACGGATAAAATCCAGCTCCAAATCATCGTTTTCAATGACCAGTATGGCAGGCATGATTGTTCACCTCTTTAGTGGGTTCCTTGGAATCATTACGGAGACGGTACTCCCTTCAGCATCTGATTTGACAATTTCTAGTCCATAGGGCTCACCATAATAATGCCTGAGCCGCCTGTGGATTTTTATCAGACTGCTCTCCCGGCGGCCTGATAAATCACTGGACCGCAATCTGTGCAGGGTCTCCTTGGAAAATCCATTGCCATTGTCAATAATCAGAAAGGTCAGACAGTCTTGACGGCTTTTGGCCCGCAGACAAATTTCGCCTCCAGTTCTTCGGAGCATGATCCCATGCAGCAGCGCATTGTCCACAAGCGGTTGTAAAACAGAGTTTAAAATATGGCAACGGCGAATGTGTTCTGGAATATCAATGGAATATTTTAGCCGGTCCTGAAACCGGGCCTTTTGAAGATACAGATACTTTTCAATATAATCTACTTCCTTTTGCACCGTATGAGAGGTGGGGCCGGTCTGGGTATAAAAGCGCAGCAGGTCAGATAGCTGATAAATCATCGTTTCGGCCTGTTCTGCCCGCTCAAAATAGGCGGTTCGGGCAATACAATTTAACATGTTGAATAAAAAATCGGTTTTTATCTGGATTGTCCTGCCCTTTGACTCCTGCTCCCCAATATCCGTTGAGCGCTCCAGCGGCTGATCTCCGCATAATTTTTGGGATAAGCTGTTGGCAATGTGCTTTCCTAACTGCATATGGGCAGCTAATTTGTCCTGGCTGACCACCTGCAGCAGAGAAAGCATTTTTGCTATAAGCTCCGGGTCCATTCCAACTCGTTGGGCCAGAGCTGAAATATCCCGCATATATGCCGGATGGACGTTTTCCCCCGCATAGGCGTTTCCACCCGTCAGATACATGACAGGCAATCCATTACACAGGATGGGAACTACAAAGCTGCTCAAGCCATGGACGCAGCGGTGCTGCCGGCACATACATTTTGTGCTCTGCAGGTCTTCCAGGCACTCTGGCGGAACGCCCGGCGTACTGCGTAGGCATATGCATTTACAAAAATCGGGTACTGGAATCAACTCTTGTAGGAAGCTGCCCTCTGGGCTTACGATTGCCAGCGGAAGGCCGGACGAGGAGATCAGCCCCTGATAACTGCTGAAATCTTTCGTTAGAAGGGTCTCTGACTTTTCCCGATACTTGTTCATCTAAGCCCCCTCCTTTTCCTTGTCTGCCGCGGAGTCCTATTATCCAATGTGGCGACAGCCTCTCCAGTAGCCGGAGGCTGGCAGGAAGTTGAGATATCTTGCAAAACGGGACGTTACACTGGCGGGATCTGAAGCGTTAAATTGGCTGCTGGCGCTGTATTAGCGGCCTTCACGTCTCTTCCTGTAAATTTTTGTGGGCAGGACACAGGCTGTATAGACAGCAAAGCCTCCCGCAAAGAACAGCAAGGTTTGCGCAGAGACAGGCCATGCGGCAATCCCTGCATGATAGGGAAAGGGAATTGCCTCCCCAACATGCGCAGCAAATGCGATCATTATGCCGTACAGAACCGCCTTCCATAGCGTTGCCCTGACAATGGATTTCATTTTGCCATCTCCCATCGTAATCTTTGCGGATTTTTGTTTGCCTGACATCATTGCGGCAGCCGCCGGACACCTGCAGAGGCTCCCAGCGCGCCGGCGAGGATTAGAATACTACACAACACACTTTTGGCGTCGGGGATCGTGTGCATCAGCAGTATGGAAAAGACGATGGCCCAAACAGTGTAGGTGATATTCAGCGCCATGGCTTTCGTTGCCCCGATGGAAAGAATCGCCCGGTAGTAGCAGAGATATGAAATGGTCAGAAACAATGCACCCAGCAAAATGTAGAGGGTCGCGCTGTCCGGGATGACCTGAATGGCGCGTTCCCAGCCACGCAGCAGCGGCAGGATGACCAAGCCGCAGATAACCGCAGAGAGCATTTGCCGGAGGAAAAGCGCCTGCCCTTGGGTGATTTCGCATCTTCGGAACCCGTAGGAAAACAGGATGGACTCCAGCGCCCAGCCCAGGCAGCAGATTGCGGCGAACAGAAATCCCAGGGGAGCGTTGATAACGCTGTCCGTCCCTGGAGAGTAGCCCAATGCGGCCACGCCAACCACGCTCACCAACAGTCCAATGATTTGGAAAACGCTCATTTTTTCCTTTAGAAACAGGTAGGCCAATAAGGCGCCCACAGCAGGAAACAGGGCCGACACCGCTGCGGTAAAAGAAGGACCTATGTAATGAATGGAGACTACGTAGGCAGTCATCCCAACAGGACCGCCCAGAAAGGCAGCCAAAAGAATGAACAGCCCGCCCCTGCATCGGAGGCTGTGAAATATGCTCCTGAACTGTTTCTTCGACCCAAAGTAGACACCCAGAATGGCTGCGGAAAAAACAAAGTGCAGAAAGTTGCTGATATATGGCGCTAAAAAGATGCTCCGCAGGTCCTCACTGTAGACCGGAAGCACCATGGCCATGCTGAGGATTACCGTATCCAAGGCGAAGAAGATCCCACCGAGAAGTCCTGTAACCATATTCCTCCTTGCCGTGCCAGACGGCCGCCGGCGGGAGGCGGTCACCCGCCGGGAAACAAGGGGATACTCTTCCAGGGCCTTTCGGCCCTGAAAGAGTACGCCGCCCTATGTGATCTGGATGTGAGAGCCCGGTCAATACTGGATGGAGAGGGCCCGCTGATAAATTTGTACGTAATTATCTACGGTCAGGTCCCGGGGATTCCCTACCGTCTGGGGGTCATCAAAGGCGGCCTGCGCCAAACGGGGGATGTCGCTCTCCTTGACCCCGAATTCCGCCAGTCCCTTGATACCGATGTCACAGGCCAACTTATAGACGGCGTCTACCGCCCGTTTGGCACCTTCGGACTCAGTCAGGCCAGATGTATCCTCCCCCAGAGCCTCGGCAATCTTTCTATATTTAGCGGGTTCTCCCATCCAGTTGAATTCCATCACAGGGACGAGGGTGGCCGCCACCGCCTTGCCGTGGGGGATGGGGAAAATTCCGCCTAGGGTCTGTGTAAGTGCATGGACGGCGCCTGCGCTATCAGTGCCATAGGTGGCTCCAGCAAACATGGCGCACAGTGCCATGCCATAGCGGGCCTCCATATCGCTGCCACATGCCACCGCACGGCGCAGGTACTTTCCGGCCAGCTCTATGGCATACAGCGCATAGCAGTCTGTAATAGGCTGGGCATAGGCACAGGTGTAGCACTCAATCGCGTGGCACAATGCGTCCATACCAGTTCCGGCAGTGAAATCTGAGGGCAAGCTGACTTGCAGGGAGGGATCAATAAAGGCGACATGGGCCGCGATCATCACGCCGCCGACATTGAACTTATACTCCCGCTTGGTATCCTTGATCACGGCCCACAAAGTCACCTCGCTGCCAGTGCCTGCTGTGGTCGGAATGGCGATGAGCGGGGGGATGCGTTTGGTCAAGGGCTTCTTCCCGGGGGCACACTCGTAATCCAGGACCGGACCGCCTTCGGCAATTTCAACCCCGATTGCTTTTGCGGAGTCGATGGCTGCACCGCCGCCCACTGCAAGGATCCCGTCACACCCGTTTTCCCGATATGCCTTACTCCCAACAGCGATGTCCTCACAGGTGGGCTCACCGTGGATGCCATCAAAAATCACATAGTCAATTCCAGCATCCTTCAGGGGGGACTCCGCCTTGGCCAGAAGTCCACACTCCACAATGGGAGGAGAGGTTACCAACAAGGGCTTCTTTATGCCAAGAGCAGCGACCTCGTCCGGGAGCTGATTCATAATGTTGATCCCATGTACCAATCTGGTGGGGGACTGATAGTGGTGTGATTCATAGAGGTTTTTCATATCCAGTTAGATCCTCTCAATATTTAGTCTTTCAAAATTTTGTTTGTCCGCTGTTTCTGCCTCTCTTTAGATGCCATGGCTGCGGGCGCATTAACTCTGTTGGACTTTTTTGTGCAAAAATTGTATAATTTTGATATTTTATTGATTTTATACGCATTTTTATATACTATATTCGACAGACCACTGTGCTGCAGCTCACAGCTATATGAATTGAAGGAGGCAGATCTATGAAAAGTGATGGTTTTACACCAGGTGAAATCCGAGAAATGCTGAACTTATCGCGTTCCGCGCTTCGGTATTATATCCATAAGGGACTTCTGGATGTGGATAAGAGCGATGAGAACGGATACCACACCTTTACGCAGAACAATTTGTCTGATCTGAGGAACATTTCCTACCTGCGCCATACGTTGGATTTCAGTATTAACGACATTCAGGATTGCCTCAATGCAGCGACCCCAGATGACTATGAGGCGGTTTTCGTTAAGAAGAAGGCGATGCTGGAAAGTGAGATTGCACAGAAAAAAATCCAGCTAGACCATCTTTCAAAGTGGGAAAATTACTTGAATCACCTGAAAAACTCACCGACCTCTATTGGAATCGTGGAGTTTTCATCTCCTTTCGTTTTCTCGCCAACGATCTCTCTTTCCTTGGATAAGCTGCCGCTGCTGTGCAGCAGCTTCCAACTGGAAAACGGCGCCCCAGTTTTCAACGGCTATGGCTATTGCTTTGACGCGCCCAGTGAATACAATCTGGAGGAATCAGACATCAAATACTGCTTTCCTGGCGGTAAGTACATCTATGCCATGTATAGCTCCGAGCTGGGCATGGATGACCCGGGGATTTTAACCTCTACCCTCAACTGGTCGCAGAAACATGGCCACCAAATCAGAGGGCCAATTCAGGTAGATTATTTTTTCCGCATTGAGGAAAATGGGGCCTACCGGCATTTCTATGCCATTACAATTCCTTTTGCCGACTGCGATATCAAAATCAACGGATAGCCTATGTGTCTTTTCCCTACAGTGAAGGAGCTGGGTTACCAGCTCTTTTTATTGCGTCACGGGTGCGGACCTCAGATCAAAGCAGGATGGTAGATACACCGGGGATATAGGTGACAATGGCCAGTACGAGAAACAACACCACTAAGAACGGCCACAGTGTTTTCAGCATGTCCTCCAGCTTCACCTTGCTGATGGTCGCCGCGATAAACAGGTTGGTGCCGTAAGGCGGTGTGCACAGGCCGATGGTCAGGTTCAAGGTCATCATAACACCAAATTGCACGGCGGTCAGGCCGGCAGCTTCAGCCACGGGGAGGAGAATGGGCGCCAAAATCGTAGTGGCGGGGATATTGTCCATCACACAGCCCACTAGCAGAAGGAAGATGTTGATGAATAGCAGGATCAGGATGGGATTGTCTGTGATCCCGATGATGACAGAGACCATCTTATTGGGGATCTGTGCTAGGGTCAGGTACTTGGAAAACACAGTAGCGACGGCCAGTAGGAACATGGACAGCCCAGTG
>ERZ779866.1401-NODE-1401-length-24409-cov-3.317730_pt1 | contig 24409 bp, 18 predicted proteins | sample MGYA00511248_ERZ779866 | MGnify/ENA primary metagenome ERZ779866 (study PRJEB29588, sample SAMEA2155758) | human gut metagenome | biome: human gut; feature: human-associated habitat; material: faeces | place: Denmark | collected 2008/2010 ... | reverse complement strand
GAAAAATGATACTTCAAAAGTCCCCTTCAGGTCTAATGGAAAATTCGGGTTCAATCAGGGAACGAGCCGACACGATATAAGAAGGAAATAAGAGCTACCTAATGGTTTAGGAGAAAAATTGCGCTTACACTTTTCTCGACGAGAGAGGTTGATTCTACAATATCGGCTTCGAAAATTTGGGAATTCTCATTACAAAACATTTGAATTAAAAAACTCGTGTCTTAAATCTAACGGGCATTCTTTGTCACTTGCAAGGCTCTATGAAGCCCTAGGTAAGTTGATCACTCGTTTCAGTCCGTCCAGCAGCTGGGGCAAATCCCGTTCTTTCAGCGCCTCGTAGACATCCCAATACGCATTGACCCAAATCTTTGATTGCTCGCTTTTGTCATCGTTGACGCGAAAAACTGCGTTGCGGGTCATGTGTCTGCGGATCGGATCTTTGGCGATGCTAAATGCATAACTTAGCAAAGCGTTTCCTGAAAGCTTAACTAATTCGGTGTGAAAAGCCAGACCGATGTCAATGGTTTTGACAAATGCCTGTTGCCTTTGCTTTGGGTCAGACAATGTGTAAAACCGGCGCACTTCCTCCTCAAACGCCTGACAACATGCGCGCAAAGGTTCCAAATCGTGATTTTTCCCGCGCTTGAGGGCGATCTCCGCGGCCGCTAATTCAACAACGCCGCGAAACTCCAACGTGTCGTCCATGACTTTGTCATTGACATAAAAATCAGCGATCTCAGACAAATGCTTGTCAAAATCGAATGATCGCACATAGGTTCCCTCGCCAACGCGAGTCTCCAAAACCCCAAGAGCGTTAAGACGTTGCAACGCTATGCGTACCGTTAACCGATTAACCCCGAAAGTCTTTGCCAAATCCGCTTCAGAGGGGATTTTTTGGTCCGGGCGCCACGAGCCGTCAGCGACCATCTCTTTCATTTTTTGACAAACCAAATCAGCCGCCGATTGTTTCTTGATTCTTAGATTTCCAGTCATAAAGCATCAATGCGCAAGCCTCTGTTTTCAGGCAGAGGTTGAAGCGCCCCCTCTTTCTCAGTTCATTTAACAAATTCTCCGATAGCTGAAGCTTTCGGTGTATCACCTCAGTCATTTGGCTTTCAACTCTCCAAGTTGTGAATTGTACTGAGTACTTGGCTTTCCGTCAGTAACTTTCAAACACGCCTTTGCGAACACCGCTACCGAAGAAATCCACATTAAGAGCAAAGCATTCAGTAAAAATGCTTATGACAAAATTTTTACATTTGTAGTAATCTACCTAGCGAACAAGTGAATAAGTGAATCAATAAGGAGGTTCCTATGACACAAGCGCTCGTTCACACAGAAAATGGCGATATCAGAGGTTTTACGCATAACGGAATGCTTCGTTTCTTCCGCGTACCCTATTGCAAGGCGCCGGTTGGAGAGCGGCGTTTTTGCCGACCTGAACCGCTCGATCGCTGGGAAGGTGTCTTGGACGCCACTCGTCACGGTCCTATGAGCCCCCAAGGTCCTTCCGACCTTGAACTGGCCATGGGACCATTGCATCACCCGATCGGTGAAGACAGCCTGACTTTGACCATCACGACGCCATCGACTGAAGGGCGCCATCCGGTGGCAGTCTGGTTTCATGGTGGAGCCAATATCAGCGGCGCCGCGAACATTGATTGGTACGATGGAGAAAACTTGGCTCGACATGGCAATTTGGTTGTTGTCGGCGTGAACTTCCGATTGGGCGCTTTGGGCTTTTTGTATCACCCGGCTCTCAACACGGACAACCTCTCCATTCTTGACCAAATTGAAGCGTTGCGCTGGATCAAGAAAAATATCACCGCCTTTGGCGGTGATCCGGACAATGTGACCGTGTTCGGACAATCGGCCGGCGGAAATGCGATCGTGCACATGATGGGCTTGCCTGAAACAGAAGGACTTTTCCATAACGCGATTCTCGAAAGCCCCTCCATTGGCCGGGGCAATCACACCAAATCGGACGCGATTCGCATCGCGGAATGTCACTTCAAGCATCTGGGATTGGATCCTAAAGATCCTGCCTTGCGTGAAAAAATCAATGCCAAGAGCGTCGACGAGATCTTGAAAGCGACAGACGCCGTCTTCGCGGAAATGGGCAAAGAATTCGGCGGCATGCTGTTCAAGCCGGTGAAAGATGAATGGGCAAGCCCGGAAGCGACCGCGCAAGCCGCCGCCAGAGGTGTTGTCAAACGCCAACTGCATGTCATCATGGGCACGACCGCCGATGAGATGTTCGCTTTCGTTCGTCCGAAAAACGCCGAAGAAGAAAAGGCCGTTCGACTCGGTCAATACATGCGATATGACTATCCGGACAACCTCTTTTCTTTGTTGATCGCCGCAAACGGCTGCCCGACCTGGAAGTATCAGTTTACTTGGAAGGCGCCCCAATCCGAGTTCAAGTCCTGCCACACGCTCGAATTGCCTTTTGTGTTCGGAACGCTCCCCTCATGGGCAGACGCCCCGATGCTCGCCGGAGCTAGTAAAGAGGAAATGACTCGGCTATCGCAAACCATGATGCATTACTGGTGCAAGTTCTTCCGAAACGGCTCGTTTGACGAAAAAGACTGGCCGTGCTTTGAAGCGAGACACTGCATCCATAAAGTGTTCGACAACCAAACCAATCCCTGTCAACCGGTGACCTTTACTCGTCCCCAATAAAGGAGAAAACCATGTCGGATGCAAAAGAAAAATTCACCGACAAAGTCTGTCGTTTCAGCGTGCCGCATGTCCTTATTTTGATTTTGTTGATCATCTTGATTTGCTGCGGCTTGACCTACATTGTGCCCGCTGGCCTTTATGGCATCGATCCTCAAACCGGCTTTGTCGTGGCGAATTCCTTCCATTATGTGGAAAGCTCCCCGATCAGTCCGTGGCGAGCATTGGTTGAAGTGACCAACGGCGTAGCCAGCCAAGGCGTGATTTTCGCGCTTTTATTCATCATGGGCGGCTTAATTTATGTCGTCATTGAATCCGGCGCCATCACATCCCTGATCAACTACTCGCTCTACCGACTTCAAGATAAGAGCATCACGGTCCTTGTGCCTGCCATCGTCATTTTGATGTCAGTGATTGGAGCGTTGGCTGGTCAGGACTCGCTGGTGACATTCGTCATGGTGGGTTTGGTGCTTGTAAAGAAACTGCGGCTTGACAAAATCGCGGCGATGTCCATTTTCTACCTTTCCTACATCACCGGTCAAGCCGCAGGTCCCACGGTAGCCATTATTTTAATGGCGCAAGAAACCGCGGGCCTGCCTCCGATGTCCGGAACCGGCGCGCGTTTGATCGTGTGGGCCGCCTTGACCCTGCTGTGCGTGTTCTGGACAACGCGTTACTGCCTGAAAATCAGTCGCGATCCGTCAAAAAGCATTCTCGGATTCGTTGAACAACCCGATGCCAATGACACGCTAGGCAAAACCGTTCCAACCCTGGGCTTGCGCGAAATCGTGACCGTGCTTTGCATGTTGGTTCCGTTTGCCATTTACGCTTATGGCGCGGCCGCTTACGGCTGGGGCTTCCCCACTTTGATCGCCTTCGCGATGGTCGCCGTGATTGTCGTGGGCTTCGCTAACCGCACCAACCCCAATGAGCTTGCCGTCACATTCCTTAAAGGCGCTTCAGCCATGGGCGGCATCTGCTTGATGATCGGGTTTGCAAAAGTGGTTGGCATTGTGCTCACCGACGGAAAGATTTTGCACACCATCGCCTATGCGGCGGTCACTGTGATTGGTGGTTTGGGTGATGCATTTGTCTCGACCGGCATCTTCATCTTCACGACAACATTCAACTTGTTGATTCCGTCCGGTCCGGCAAAAGTACCGATGCTCATTCCGCTTTTCATCCCTGTGGCAGACGTTTTGGGCATCACGCGCCAAGTTCTTTGCCTTGCCTTCCAATTAGGTGACGGCTTGACGAATTTCGTGACGCCGGTGTCTGCCGTGCTGGCGGCCGCCCTGTCGATGACCGGTGTCGACATCCGTCAATGGTGGCGCTATGTGCTGCCGTATACGGGCTGCACTTTCATCATCGCCATCGTGGCACTGACCGTTTTGCAAACGATGGGCTGGAATTAATCGCTTAAACACTTTTTAAGCTTTACTTACAGAGACGAATGGGCCAAAAGCCTATTCGTCTTTTCGCATCCAAAAACTTAAACCCTAAAAATAACACCTGATGATCAAAGAATTTTCACGGAAGAAGCCCTCAGTTAACAGAGGGAGGAATCCGTGAAAATTCTGTGAAGCTGTTGAATCAACATAAAAAAGAGAAAAAACTCCGAGTCTAATAAGCGCAAATGAGAGATCCCAATTGAGGGCTTGTCCGACAGCTATTCTCAGCTGATTGTAGAAATTACATTCCTGTTTATTTGGCAAGGGCAAGACTTCTGATGAGTTCATTTTGGTCATGGTAACCAAAGGGTTACCGACAGGCCTGAGAGATTAAGCGAAGCGACCCACTTTTGTGGGCGGACTTGGATAAAAGAACTTCCAAGACGATGACGATTCGATAAAGAGTCGCTAAACGGAATGCACTTTTGCACTTCGCTTAACGCATCCGCATAGCTGATTTTATCGAAGGAGGGCTCCGTCAAGCGACTTTCGCGGCATAAGGCTGTTCGTTGCTAAAGCCCCTCGCTATTTATTCCACGTCCGCTTGACCTCGAAACGGCTCGAGGCTATGAATATTTATTTTTCCTAACCCCTTGACAAACGTGGCTGGTCCAGAGACCAGAGGGGAGTTGTTTAGGACTTTTTGAAAGTGACGCCGGGACCGGACAAAACGCTTCGCCCTTGTGACTGTGGCGTCACCACAATTTGCGTCGCAATCCGATCTTTCAATCCCGGCACGTGAGAAATCACGCCGATCAATTTACCTTGTCGGTGCAGTCCCGAGAGCGTTCGCAAGGCATGATCAAGCGCCTCTTCGTCCAACGTTCCGAACCCCTCATCCAAAAAAAGCGATTCCCCCCTGACGTTGCGGCTAGCGAGTTTTGCAAGCCCCAACGCCAGCGAAAGGCTGACAATAAAACTTTCCCCACCCGAGAGGTTTTTTGTCGATCGAATCACGCCGCCCTGATAATTGTCGCGAACAACCAATTCCAACGCGTCGTCTTCGCTGCTTAGTAGCAAATATCGGTCGGTCATTTTCATGAGCGCCTGATTGGCATGCGCCACTAGGGTGGCAAAAGTGATGCCTTGGGCGATATTACGAAATTTTTTACCGTCAGCAGATCCCACAAGTTCTGCCAAATTACCCCACGCGGCGCTGATTTTTCGCGCGTTTTCGACCGCTTTGACATACGAGTCAAATTGTCTTCGGCGCTCGTCATCGGTTTGAAGCGACAACAAAATCCCGGTTAACTCACTTGAGAGCGACTCCTCTTTTGCTTGAGCATCACGGATCTTGTCTTGCAAGCTGTCAACGGAAAGCGTAGTTAACGCTTTTGAGCGTTCTTTGTGCAGCGAATCGCGATTCATCGCGATGCGACCGGACAACGTCTGAGATTTCTCCTGAAGCACCCGATCTTTTTCTTGCAACGCTGAAAGCGTCTCGAAATTCAAACAAACTGAGAGATACTCATTAAGCTCGGCAAAGCCTTCTTTTTCAAGCGCCAAGTTCAATGCGTGTTGGGCCAAATTAATTTGTTTTTCAAGCGCCGCGCTCTGTTCTTCATACGCTTTGATCGAAGCGGTCAATCGCTCGTGAGCCATGGTGGCTTTTTGAGCGTTTATCCGAGCCTGTTGTTTTTCTTTTTCAGCCTCGCTAAGCGCCTCATTGAACTGATTTTCCTGCGCTTGAGGATCCTTGTCCGCAAAAAGCTCAAAGCGTTTTGACTTCTCATCCGCTAACTTTTGCCGCATGTCTTTCAGAGCCGATTGTTTTAGCTCAATCGCTTCTTGGTTGGCGGCAAGCGTTCGAGACATTTCAATTAATCTTGAATCAAGTGCCGCAAAACGCTCGCGAGCGAGCTGGGAGTCACTAATCGATTTTTCCCAACGACGGGCACGCTCCCCAAGGGTTTGAAGCACCGTTTGAAGGTCTTCAAAGTCTTTCAAACTGTATTTTGATAGCGTTTGGTGGAGTTTGTCCTCACTAAGGACCATTGACGTTTTGGCCACAGCCTCTTGCTTTAGCGCCTCAGACACCAGCGCTTGGCTCCCCTCCAAAAGAGCACGGATTGACTCCGTTCGCGCCCTCGCTACGATGAGCGCTCGACGGGCTTTCTCAAGTTCCTCTTTAGCCTTCGCGGTTGCTTCGGCGTTTTCACGAGCTTGCTCCAAATCTTGCTTGGCGGCCTCAATTTCAAGTTTCACTTCATCCAAAGATGGAACATTTCCCGTCGAATACGGATGGTGGCAAGCCCCGCAAAGCGGACAGGGCTCTCCCTCGATCAATGCTTCCCGCCGTTGTTGCAAACTGGCGACCGCTTGTCGATACAGAGCCTTTTCATGCAAAGCGTCAAGCTTAGACTGAAGTGACGTGAGACTTTCTTCGCCGAGATGCGCTTTTTGCTGAAATTCAGCTTCTTTAAGTCGCGCCTCTTTCTTTTGAACGGAGGCTTCACTGTCCTTAAGCTCTGCTTGAGCAAGCGTGAGATTCTTGTTTTGCGCAGCCAGCGCCTTTTGACGCTCTTTAACGAGATGAGTCGCGTTGACAAAACTCGCCCTCGCTTGCTCAAGATTGTCAACCTGCACATGGATGGCTAAGAGATTTTGGGCAATTGCGGCGTCACAGGCGTTTTCTTTCTGATACAGAGCCGATTCGGCTAAACAGTGTTGCCAATCCGCCTTTTCATTTTGAAGCGCTTGATACTGTTGGCGCTCGCGGCTTAATGAATTGACTTGATTCGTAAGCTGAGTCAACTCGTCGTTGACTTGAAGCGAACTCGCCTGAATGGAGGCGTCCAAAAGGCGAACAGCCGTTAAGAGAGGTCGAACCGCATCAAGTTGTTTCTGAGCCTCTAAAACACGTTTTTCAGACTTCTGCTCATCAAGCTCGGATTGACTCAGTGTCGCTTTTACGTGCGGAAGCGATTTCTGCGCCGAAATCTTCGCTAAACGAAGGGTTTCGGCATTTTGCTTTAACGCGTTGAGCGACTGATAGGCGGGGGTGACATTTTGCGCTTTAAGCGCTTCAATCAATCGCAGCCTTTCCGGCTCAAAAAGCCTTTTTTCATTTTCAAGCCCCTCTTGCTCCTTTAAAAGCGCGGCTTGCGTGTTTTCGAGCGATGTCAGACGCTTCACCCAATCAAGCGCTCTCTCATGCGTCTGAAGCGTCACTTTAAGTGTTTGTATTTCCGTTTTTAGCGCGCCCTCACGCTCATTGAGTAAACGACGACTTTCCTCGCTTAAAAGCGTCACACCTTTTAATTCGTTTTGCAAAACCTGCAGCTTTTGCTTTTCCTCTGCCGATCGACGATAAACGGCTTGGGAAATTTCCGCATAAATTTCCATGCCGGTCATTTTTTCCAAAATGGCAGCCCGTTCATCAGTCGAAGCCTTCAAAAAAGCGGCGAAATCTCCCTGAGCCAGAAGCATCGAACGAGTAAAACGCTTGAAATCCAGACCGGTGATTTCAGCCACTTTGGCCACTGTCTGGGATCGTTCGGCGATCAACTCGCCACTGGGCACCTGCGCCAACTCGTGTCGATAAAGCTGCAAAGCGCCATCGGGGCGATTTCTCGCTCGGCGCTGACTCCAATGCACGCGCCATGCGCCTTTGTCGGTTGAGAAAACGACTTCGGCGAAGCACTCGCCTGTGCCGCGGGTCATGATTTCATTGCCGGACTTGTTGACCGCGGCAAGCCTCGGGGTCTGACCGTAAAGGGCGAGGCAAATCGCATCCAAGACCGTGCTTTTACCGGATCCTGTGGGCCCGGTGATCGCGAAAATGCCGTTCGATAGATAAGCCCTGTCGGTGAAGTCGATGGTCCATTCACCAGCTAACGAATTTAAATTCTTAAAACGAACTCGTTCAATGCGCATCGCTCTTTCCTATCGGACAAAGTTCTCTTGATTTTGAAGACTGAGCGCGATCTCATCAAAAAGCTTCTCCAACTCAACCATTTCCGCCTCGGTTTTGTTAGCTTGCCTTAGCCGCCGTCGAAAAACTTCTTTAACCGATAAATCCTCAAGGGCTTCTTCTTTTTCAAATCCGCGAATGATCGCGTTATAGAGCAACGTGTTTTGGATTTTTAACACATCAATGCGACTGTTTTCCACCATCGCCGCCACTCTTTCACGAAGATCTGAGATCGTCTCGCGTCCCTCGTAGATCACTTCCACCCACCCTTCAAACGCCTCCGTTTTGAGATGTTGCAAGTCCGCCTCAATACTGCTCCAGTCGCCTTTGACGCGACGAAATTGTCGAAAGGCGGACACCTCAAGGGTCTTCACAACGCATTGCCCCGGCGTGATATCGACCGCATAGACACAGCGTTTTCGATTGATCTCGTCAAAATTCATCACAAGCGGGGCGCCGCTATAGCGAATGGCTTCATTGCGCGCCACGCATTGAGCGATGTGAAGGTGCCCCAAGGCAAAATAGTCAAATAAGGGCAACCGCTCGGCGGGAACTTGACCGAGATTGCCAACGTATAAATCACGCTCGGCAGCCACGGCGCCGTCTCTTTTATAGATCGTTGCCCCCGCCAAAAACAAATGCCCCATCCCAATGACGGGCACCGGATGCCCAACCGCCTCAGAACGCTGACACGCTTTAACATAGACTTCTCTGTAGTGCTCGACGATGCCTTTGACAAGGTTGTCTTCTTTTTGCTCAGGGCTTTCCCCCTCCTCGCTGAAGCGAACATCGCGCTCACGCAAAAAAGGCACGGCGCAAACAATGGCCTGTGTCACACCCGCCGCGTCTTTAAGCTCAATCACCTCATCTTGAACGTCGCAGACGCTGCCCACAACATGGACATTCATGGCCTTCAATAGCGGTTTGGGAGCATCCAAGAAAGTGGGAGAATCATGATTGCCCGATGTGATCACAACTTGACGGCAGCCGGTTTTACGGCTGACATCATTTAAAAACCCGTAGTAAAGCGCTTGAGATTGGTAGCTTGGCGTTGACGTGTCAAAAATATCGCCCGGCACTAAAAGCGCGTCAATCGCTTCATCCTGAATAACGTCAATCAACCAGGCGAGAAATTTTTCAGTTTCATCGTAACGCTTGCGACCGTAAAGCGTCGCGCCGATATGCCAGTCAGAAGTATGAAGAATTCGCATCTCAAACACCGATTTGTCTTATGTCAGGAGGCTATGTCCTGAACTCGCAGGATATGCGTCATCGTGCCGGTTGGACGCGCCGGGGTTCGCGGTACGGCGCGCAACCAGAATAAGGCATTGCCGATTGGCTTTTTCTACAAAAATTAAAAAAACTGAAAAATCACTTCGATTGGCCTTGCGGCAAAGTCATCAACCGGAATTGCCCGATGTAGGCTTTCATCCAGTCGGAAACCGCATCCATCATTTCCGTTCCCCATTGAGGAGTGGCTTCCTGAGCCTTGAGCCCACCAAAACCGCCGGTTGACACCGTATCCCTCACGTCCCGGATGACGCGAACGGTCGCCCCTTGAAAACGAGCCGCATTCAGATGCACAGGAATTACTTCATCGGTTAAGCGACCGATTTCGTTGTCGCTCATATAGCCCGGCTTAATGAAATCCGGGTGAATAGCCATCATGGCGGCCACTTCCTGAGCATCACCGTGCCCGGTCACCCAAGCCGGATTTAACTGCGGCGCCACCGTCCACCAATTAATAATCGACACCAGGCCGCCTCGACGATAGACACTGAGTCCGGCTCGATCCAGCGCCGGATCATTCCCGCCATGGCCATTTAAGATCAAAAAGCGCCTGGCTCCGTGATCAAACCATGAGGTCAGAATCTTTTCCATCAGAACGATCATGGTCTCAAGACCGATGTCCACCGTCCCGGGAAAACTCGTGTGGTGAGGCGCTACCCCGTAACAGACCGTGGGAGCCACCACGACGCCGGGCAAGTCCGAGAGCCTGCGGGCGAATTCTTCCGGAATCATCCAATCGGTTCCCAAAGGGCCGACACATCCGTGCTGCTCCGTGGAGCCCACCGGCAACACGATGATGGTTTGCGGATCCCGCAAAACACTCTCAGCTTCCTTCCAACACATCTGAGCTAAATACATGACTGTCTCCTAATCTTCCGATACCGACGGCGTGTGGTATCCATTGAATTGAATGGCCGCAACCAAATCCCGAATCGAGTAACAGGTCATAAAGAACGCGCTGATCGGTATGACTGCGTAGACCACTTTGACCTGCATCCAGGGAATCGATTGCATATACGCGTGCGCGCGCATGACCCACACCCACCCGTAGTAGCAAATGAGCGCATAGGTCACCATTTCGATTAAGCAGACGAGAATGCGGCAAATCTTTCCCGTCATTCCCTCAAGCCGCTCGGTGACCACCTCAACCACAAAGTGGTTGCGTGTACGAACCAGCTCCTGCGCTCCCAAAAAAATCATCCAAATCAGGCAAAGCTGAATCCAGTCATCGGTTTGGGTGAAGTTATAGACCGGCACAAAACGGACAAAGACGTTAAGCAAAAACATGATGACGATCGCGCCCAACGCCACAACGCAGATCCCCCGAGTCAACCGACTGATCAGTTGATCAACAACGGCCAAACACTTGAAAAAATGGTTCATCAATCGCCGCTCCTTACCCTACAATGCCCGCCAAACCAAGACTTAGTCCCGGTATAAACGCCACTAAAATCGTCACTAAAATCATGATCACCACATACCCCAAAGAGGCTTTCGCAATCGACATGACCTTCTCGCCGGTAATCGAGGCCATCACATACAAATTAAGCCCGACCGGAGGCGTCAACACCCCCACAGCCAAGGCGATGCACATCACAATGCCCAATTGAACGATGTCGTAACCAAAACTCTTAGCGATGGGCACGAAGATCGGAACCGTGATGAGCAATATCGCCGTACCCTCCATGAAGCAACCCATGATGACCAGAATCAAAATGATCAGAAGCAGCACCAAGGCGATCGAGGAAAAGCTGGAGGAGACAAACGCGATGGTCTGCTGAGGAATACGGGTGTACAACAGCACGTACTGGAAAAAACCAGCCGTCGCGATGACGAACATGACCTTGGCGGTTTGCTCCACGGTGTTCCATAAAATACTCGGGATGTCTCGCCAGTGAAGCGTTTTAAACATGAACATCCCAAGAATAAACACGTAAAACGAAGCGACCGCGGCGGCTTCAGTGGCCGTGAAAAGCCCCGCGAACATACCGCCGATCACAATGACCGGCGTCAGCAAGGACCAAAACGCCTCTTTAAACGCCTTGCCGCGTTCCGACCATGACGCTTTTTCAGTTTTCGCATAATGATTTTTGCGACAAACATAAGAAGACCAAAGCATGAAGCACAACCCAAGCAAAAGCCCCGGCACGGTTCCCGCGGCGAAAAGCGCGTTGACACTCGTTTGCGTGAGCCCTGCGTAAAGAATGAGAGTGATGCTCGGCGGAATAATGGGTCCCAGGGCGCCGCCCGCCGCGATCGTCGCGCAGCTAAAGGCCCTGTCGTAACCGGATCGGGTCATCTCCGCGATGGCGATCATCCCGATACCCGCGGCGCAAGCCGCCGCCGATCCCGACATCGCCGCCATCACGATGCAAGCGACAATGGCCGCATTGGAAAGCCCGCCCCACAAATGACCGAGACAGACACGTCCGAAGCCGAAAAGGCTTTTAGAGATGCCGCCAACGCTCATGAGGTTGCCCATCAAGAGGAAAAACGGGATTGACATGAGCGTTATGCCCGAAACTTGGGCAAACATGCGCTGAGGCACGAGAAAAAGCCGACTCATGTCGCCACCCGCGAGCAAAAAGGTGGCGATGGAGGCAAACCCCATCGTAACCGCCGTGGTGACGCCCAATAAAAGCAGCACCAAGACCCCGGCAAAGATGGCAAACATGATCATACGGAGCGCTCCTCGAAAAGAAACTATTTTTGATTCACCAGTTTAATGGCGATGAGAAGCTCTTGCATTTCTTCTTTTCCGGCGAGCTCTCCGACTTTTTCATACGCCGGCGCCATCTTGTCAATGAAGCTTTGTCGATCAGGATAGGTCACATGCATCCCCTTTTCTTGAAGTTGCTTGACAACGGCCGACTCGCCTTCGGAAATGAGCTTGCGAGTGAGATTTTGCGCATTGATCGCCTCTTCACGCAAAATCGTTTGTTCTTCTTCGCTGAAACCTTCAAAAAGGGTTTTGTTAATCAGAAGAACCTGGCAATCAAAGTAGTGATTGGTCATCGCCAATTGGTCTTGCGTCTCATAAAGCGAATCGGCAAGGATCGTGAAAACTGGATTTTCCTCGCCGACCACAACGCCTTGCTTCAACGAGGTGTAAAGCTCTGAATACGCGATGCGTTGCGTGTTGGCTCCCAAAGCGTCAAAAGCCGCTAAAAGCCCCGTGGAGGGCGGCACGCGAATTTTCAAACCCTTTAAATCATCCGCCGACTTGATTTCAACCCCTTTGGTCGTGATTTGGCGGAAACCATAATCGAACATGGACAAGCCGACGCAGTCGTAGTCCTTGAGACCTTCGTTCATCCACCCCATCACATACCCGTCAATGGCTCGATGGGCCTGATCATAATTTTCGAAAAGAAACGGAGCGGTCATGGCGTTGAGCTTCTTAGAATACATGGCCATGTTACCCAACGAAACAACCGCCATATCCAAAGCGCCCATCGTTACTTGCTCGGCAAGCGCCGGTTGATCACCCAACTCGCCCGATGGATAAACCTCCACTTTGAGCTCACCCTTAGTGCGCTCACTAACATTTTTCGCAAAAAGCTCCGCCGCTTGATGATGAGCGTGCGAAACCGCCGCCGTATGCGCTAAGCGAATGGTTTGCTGGGCAAAAGCGTTACCCGTGAAGGCGAAGACACAAGCGCCGACCACGAAGGCGGCTTTCAATAGCTTTGAATGCATGGCAATCCTCAATATTAAGAGAATCGGTGGCGAAACATCCGTGTTTGACACCGTTTTGATCGGTTGACAACGTTTGAAATTTAGACAAGCAACCTAATAGGGTATTTTGTCACACTCTCTGCTTCGGACGCTAATTTCCAAGAATACGTTGTTGAACTCATAGATTGCCAACAACAAAAATATTACATTTATTGAATATTTTGATGATATTACTTATAAGCAATAAGTTAGATTTTTACGATGATTAGCACAACGGCTCAAGCATTAGGAGCCTGGTTTAAAACCGTTCGAAAGCACAAGAGGTTTTAGCAATTAATTCAATCGATCCTTGACTTCTTTTCTGAAATGCCAAAGAAAATAGCCACAAACAATAAACGAACACATTTCAGCGAGTGGCTGCGCCATCTGAACGCCCAGAATTCCGAAATGACCGGGAAGAATGAGTATGAATGGCAAAAAGAATAGTCCTTGTCGAGTGGCTGCCAAAAGCGTCGCGACACCTGCCCGACCAATGACCTGAAAAGCCATGTTGCCGATCGCATTGGTGGGCGTTAAAAGCGCCACGGCGCATTGCAGCCTCAAGGCCAAAACTCCGATGGCGAGTACCTCTGGGTCATTGACTTCAAAAAAGCCAATCACTTCGGGAGCGAACACAAACCCCAATGTGCCGAGCGCTGCCATCAGCGCCATGCCCATGCAGATCGTTGCATCAAGCGCCAGTTTCACTCGAGAGAAAAGCTTCGCACCCCAGTTATAGCCCAATACCGGCTGAAAACCCTGCCCCAGGCCAATCAGAAAAGCGTTGGTCACCATCATCACGCGACCGACAACACTCATGGCGGCGACACCGGCGTCACCGTATAGTCCAGCCATTAGATTGAGCGCCGACACGGCGATCGCTCCCAAACTGTTGCGCGTCAGGGACGGAAAGCCGAACTTTAAAATTGAGGCGTAGAGCGACGCTTTCTTTGAAACATAGCTCCAGTGCAATTGAATGGATCCGTTGCCTCGAAGATAGTGCAAGAGCAAAACCGAGAAGGAAATCGTTTGCGAAAGAGCCGTTGCCCAAGCCGCTCCCGCTATTCCTGCGTCAAGCGTGAAAATGAAAAACGGCGAAATAAGAATATTGAGAACGCCGCCGATGCCTAGCCCCACCATTCCGACGATCGCCAAGCCTTCAGAACGCAAAAAATTATTCAGTGTGAAGGATGCCGCCATGAAAGGCGCCGCAAGCAAAATAACCCGGCAATAGGATCGGGCGTAAGGCAAAATTGTTTCTGTGGCCCCCATCCAAGTCAAAAGCGAATCAAGCCCCGCGAAGGCCAAACAGGCAAAACCGACAGATAAAAACAACACCATGCACAAACCGGAGCTTGCCAGAGTGTTCGCGTGCACATATTGCTTGGCGCCTAAAAGCCTGGAAGTTTGCGAAGCGCACCCCTGCCCGATCATAATCCCCATCGCTTGGATAATCGTTTGTAGGGCGAAAACAACTCCCATCGCTCCAACCGCTGATGTTCCCAAATACGACACATAGTAGGTTGAAGCTGTGTTGTAGAGAGCCGTCACAAGCATGGAGAGCATTGTCGGAATGCCAAGCTTGAGCACAAGCGAAGGCACCCGAGCCTGCGTCATGACGAGGTAGGTTCGGTTTGCTTCCGACGCGGTGTTAGTCGTGTTGCTCAAGCAAGGTCTCGTCAATTGCGCATTGCGTCAATGATTCAAAGCCCAAAAGACCTTTGTCCTTTTGAACGCAAAGCAGCATGTTTTCAATGCGGATGCCCCAGCGGCCAGGACGATAAATGCCGGGCTCATCGCTCACAATCATGCCGGGCTCAAACGGTGTGACTGTTCCCTCTCGATCGCGGGAGGAAATATTGGGTGGCGTTTCATGCACATTAAGCGTCAAACCGATGCCATGCCCCGTGCCATGTCCAAAATCAGCGCCGATTGCGTGAATGGGCGCCTTGGCGATCGGGTCCAACTCCTTACCGATGGTGCCGGGTTTGAAAGTCGCATTCATCAGAGCGCGCATTGCGCGATAAACCGCTGTGTAATCACGCTTTAACGCCTTTAAATCCTGCTCAGGGAAATCATTGGGATCGCCCAGAAACCAAACCCGCGTCGTGTCGGTCGTTCCCCGATCATAATGAGCGCCTGAATCAACGAGCAAAACGCAAGGCGGAACAATTGGCGCCCCGCTGCCGGGCTTCGGTTCATAATGTGCGAGAGCGGCATTGCCGTTGACCGCTGCAATCGTGCCGAAACTTTCACCAATAAAGCCGGGGATTTGGGCGCGTTTGGCATGAAGAATGTCCACCGCGTCATTTTCCGTTAATCGTTCCCCTTTCTGAAGTCGCTCCTTCAGCTCCTTGATAAAAGCTTCAATCGCCGCTCCGTCAGCTTTCATGACAGCTTTAAGGCCGGCGATCTCTTGCGGGGTTTTAACCGCTTTCCAAAGCGGAACCGGTTGGCGGTAAGGCTCGTAGCAATCCCCCAACAAAGAACGAATTCGAGCGTTCAAGTCCGTTGGCTTAGCCAGTATCGGCACCTTTTTCCCGACAAGCTCGCGAAGCGTATCAAAAATCGCGTCATACGGCGCTGTCAACCACCCGGCCTGACGAAGGTGTTCTCCAATCTGCGAAGTGATGACCTCTTCATTTAGAAAGAGCGTCGCCTCATGTTGGGAAATAAGAGCCCAACTGAGAAACACCGGATTGAACGCGATATCCGATCCCCGAAGGTTGGTCAGCCAAGCGATGTCATCCAATCGGGTTAAAAGAAGTTGCGCCTTGTCGCTTTCGTTGGTCTTTGCCAAATGCTGTTGCAAACGCAACAATTTATCATGGGCGCTAACCGAACTCGCATGATGAACATAAAGCGGGCGAAACACTCGTTCGGGCCGATCGCCCCAAACCGAACGAATCCACGAGTCATCAACAGCAATCGTGACATCGGCGACTTCTTGAAGACTCTGAAAAGTTTTGACATCCGTTCTTAAATCATCCAACGCCAAGCTGATTGGTTCGCATCCGTCTTTTTTCAATGTGGCGATCAGTGTTTTAACATCCGGCACCGTTTTGCCGCCAGAACGCATCACGAGAATGCCGGTATCGACCAACTCCCGATCCGCCTGCTCCCAATATCGGGAGTCCGTCCACAAATAAGCTCGGTCTTTCGTCACAAGCAATTCGGCGTCCGAGCCTGTGAATCCTGTTAAAAAAGTCAGGAATTTATCGCATTCGGCGGTATATTCTGACAGGTGAGCGTCGGTAAGCGTCGTGTAAAACGCGTTGGCATGAACCGATTCCAAAGCCGCTCTCAAAGCGGCGAGTCGTTTTGCAATGATTGTTGGCATCAGTAAATTTTCCTTACCGTGATATCCACTTCGGAAGCCATCTGACCGTTGACGCGAACGTCTTCACCCAAACGAACATTTTCAAGCCGCCAACCGGCATCTCTAAGTTCATTTAAGGTGGTTGACACATCCAAGTCCGGACAGTTAAAGGGGACCGAGCTCAATAAATCATCGCCCTCAACCGGCTTGACCGCCGAACAAACTGTGCGTTGTCCCAGCGTCGCATCAAAAAGCGGATCGGAAGGACCATTCATGCAACCTGTCAAAAGCGGCGCGGCGATGCAAAAAAGCCAAAAAAGTTTTTTCATAAAATTCAACGCTTCAAGCCTCAATCCTTTTGCATTTTAACGCCAACGATGCGGCGATTTGCCCATCGAAACGGTTACTTGCAAAAGGACCGAGTATTTTTTACTAAAAATCAGGTAAAACGTAATCGAATTGAACCGATTCATTTTGCGTTTGCTTTGATCTGGGATCCGGTCGGCGAGATCGTGTTTCCGACTTTCCCCTCATCGCCTGCTTCTGCGCGCGATGGCGCTGCGTTGGCATCGATTTTTCCTTTTCCGACGTCGATTTGGAAACGAGTTTGCTCTCACCGGGCTTCGCTTGAGCCGATTGATTCTCATGGTGCTTAAAGAACGCCTCGTAAGCGGTCGGCACTTCGACATTAATCGCTTGCTTGAGAAACCGCTCTAGCGCCTGCAAACGATACCCTTGCGTTTCATCGATAAGCGTGTAGGCGACACCGTCTTTGCCCGCCCGACCGGTTCGACCGATGCGGTGGACATAGTCTTCTGAGTTAGGCGGCAAGTCAAAATTGATCACTGCGGGAAGCTCCGAAATGTCAAGCCCCCGCGCGGCCACATCGGTGGCGACCATCAAATCAATTTCATGTTGCTTAAACCTTTTCAAAACATTTGTTCGAGCAGCTTGCGTCCTTTCCCCATGCAACACATCAACCCGAAAGCCATCCGCTTTCAGATCCTTAAAGAGCGCATCCGCCTGACGCCTCTCACGGACAAAAATCAACACTTGCCGCAACTGGCCATCAACGATCAAATCCCGGACGAAAAGAGGCTTCGCAGACTTCGGGACCCGATAAAACCGTTGATTCACGCTGACCGCCGCTCGGTTCGCGTTCATCCGCACCATTTGAGGATTGAACAAAAACTGCCGAGCCACATTGCGAATCTCGTCACTGAGCGTCGCTGATAAAAGCAACGTCTGGCGCTTTTTCCGACTTCCATCGGATCCACAGTGTTTGTCAATGCATTGAATGTCAGGCAGGAAGCCCATGTCGAGCATGCGGTCAGCCTCGTCCAGCACTAAAAACCGCACGCCGGACAATTCAATTTGACGTCGCCGCAAATGATCCAGCAAACGACCAGGCGTGGCAATGACAATGTCAATCGGCTTCGATAACGCTTTCGCTTGAAGGGCTATACTCACACCACCAATCAGTGTGGCGACGCTCAGTCCCAAAGGAGAAGCAACCGATTGAATCGCTTGCGTTAGCTGCTGGGCCAATTCCCGAGTCGGTGACAAAATGAGCGCAATCGGTTTCGCGTCAGCGCCTCGAAGAGATTCGGTGAGCAACCTTTCTATGATCGGCAAAGCAAAGGCCCCGGTTTTACCACTGCCAGTTTGCGCGATGGCCAATAAGTCATGTCCGCCAAGTATCAATGGAATCACTTGGGACTGAATCGGCGTCGGAGACTCCCAACCATTCGTTCGCACAACTTTCGTGATGGCCTCACTTAGCCCCAATGCTGAAAAATCATTGATCATCACGCTCACCCTTACCGAAAATCAAGGCGTCATCAACAGGGATTCCCACATCTTTAGGGAAGCGAACGAGCGACTCGTTTTTAATATGACGACTGCGCAACTGCCCACAGCCGCCTTCCACATCTTGTGCGGCGGAATGCCGGAATTTGGCAACGATATACGCCTTTTTCAAGGCCTGCGCCATCGCTTTGCGCCGAGCCTCGCTCGGGCGGATGAAAGATCGGTTATCCACGCTATTGACCGGAATGAAATTCATCATGGCGTAGTGTCCGGATAACAACGAGATGATGTTTGAAACCTCATCGTCCCCATCGTTGACGCCGTCCATGAGCGTCCACTGATATTGGGTGGGATAGCCCGTTGCGCGAGCGTAGCTTTCCGCTTGCTCAATCAACGATTCTATGGTGATTTTCCCGGCCCGAGGCAGTAATTTCTTTCGTTTTGCCTCAACCGTCGTGTGTAGCGAAATCGCCAGAGCGGGTTTGACGACCGATGCGTTGATGGCATCGAACACCCGTTGATCCCCTACTGTCGAAAGAACCAAATTTTTATGTGGTATTTGGCTATACGTTCCCAAAAACGTAATCGCGGACATCACGTTTTTCAAATTATGCGAAGGCTCTCCCATCCCCATAAAGACGACCTTGCGTGTTTCAGGACGGCGCCGCTTGGCCTCAATGGCCTGAGCCACAATTTCCAAATCCGTCAATTGACGAATAAGGCCGGACTGCCCCGTCATGCAAAATAAGCAACCGACGGCGCAACCGACTTGGCAGGACACACAAACCCCTTCTCTCGGCAACAACACGCTTTCAATCGTGTGACCGTCCGCAAGCGAAAAAAGCAGTTTCAAAGAGTCTTTTTCATCCCCTTGTTGGCTGTCCACTACCGTCAAAACCTCTGAGAGATTTTGGTACAACTCTGGCAAAGCGTCGCGAAAAGCTTTCGGGAAACGCTCGTCAGTTGTCTCAATCGGAGGAACCACTCTAAATAACGAACGATAAAAACGATCGCAATGCTGAGTCTTGCAGCCAAGCTTTAAAAGGGTTTGATGAAGGGATTGAAGGCTATTGAAATTCATGAAGGAGCAATAACTAACGGTTGTCGTTCGCTAATTGTACCGATTCACAAGATTTTCTATTTAAAAAAAGAGCCTGGCCAATTCAACGGCCAAGCTCTTTCTTGCCAGGTTCGCGACTCAGATTAGTACTTATAGTACATCTCGAACTCAATCGGTGCGGTCGCCAAACGGAAGCGCTCAACTTCTTTCGCTTTCAAGTCAATGTACGCTTCGATCATATCCTCGGAGAAAACCCCGCCACGAGTCAAGAATTCGTGGTCTTTTGCCAAAGCATCCAAAGCCTCGTCAAGCGAAGCGCAAACCGTCGGGATCTTGGCGTTTTCTTCAGGCGGCAAGTCATACAGATTCTTGTCGGCCGCTTCACCCGGGTGAATCTTGTTCATAATGCCGTCAAGCCCTGCCATCAACAAAGCGGAAAAACACAGGTAGGGATTGGCCATCGGATCCGGGAAGCGAATCTCGATACGACGAGCCTTGTCGCTTGCGGTATGCGGAATACGAATCGACGCGGAGCGATTGCGAGCGGAGTACGCCAATTTCACCGGCGCTTCAAAACCCGGAACCAAGCGTTTGTAGGAGTTGGTTGACGGATTCGTGATGGCGTTTAACGCACGGGCATGCTTAATCACGCCGCCGATGTAGTAAAGCGCCATGTCGCTTAAACCGGCGTAGCCGCTGCCGGCGAAAAGGTTCTTGCCATCTTTCCAAATCGATTGGTGAACGTGCATGCCGCTGCCGGCGCTCCCTACAACAGGTTTCGGCATGAAAGTCGCCGTCTTGCCGTAAGCCGCGGCCACATTCCAAATGGTGTACTTGACGATTTGCGTCCAGTCGGCACGCTTGACCAACGTGTTAAAACGCGTGCCGATTTCACATTGACCGGCGCCGACTTCATGATGCTGAACCTCGGTAGGCACGCCTTGTTGCTCCATCAACAGGCACATTTCAGCGCGCATGTCCTGGAACGAGTCAATCGGCGGCACCGGGAAGTATCCCCCTTGGTGACCCGGGCGATGGCCGAGGTTGCCTTGTTCGTAATCAATCTTGGAAGCCCAACCGGCTTCATCCGAACCGATCTTAAAGAACGTGTGTTCGGGATCATTGCCCCAAACGACCGAGTCAAAAATATGAAATTCAGGTTCAGGGCCGAAGAAAGCCTCGTCACCGATTCCCGTTGACTTCAGGTAAGCTTCGGCACGCTTTGCAATCGAGCGAGGGTCTCGGTTGTAGCCCTTGCCGGTGGCAGGGTCGGTCGCGTCACAGGTGAGAATCAAAGTGCTTTCTTCACGGAACGGATCCAAGCGGGCGCTATCCGGATCCGCGATCAAAATCATGTCGCTGGCTTCAATGCCTTTCCAACCGGCCATTGAGGAGCCGTCAAAAGGCTGGCCCTCTTCAAACCAGTCCTCGTCGACGCTGCGAGCCGGAATGCTCACATGCTGCTCTTTGCCCTTGATGTCAGTAAAGCGAAGGTCAACAAACTTGACGTCATTGTCCTGAATCATTTGCAGGACGTTTTCAATATTGGCCATTGTTTAGGCTCCTTTCTTCCAAACAAGCGAATTTTAGCGGGAAATGACCGATGTTTGATAGACACTGCCAGGATTTTTTCCTTTCGGTTTAGCTAATTTAAGGAGAATGGACTAAAAGAATTTCTGAGGTGTTTTGACTACTTTTGAAATGCACCCGATCCAAAATAAGATGAAAAATTCCAAGGGTATCGCTCCACAGTGTTAATTATTTTTCGATTTGGTTAATAACTGAAGAAAGTCCCATGACGGGGCTTTACCTATGGAGAGACGGTATAAATCACGAGAACCTTGGTTATGTCCGAGATCTCCAATTGTTATCTTTTGAGAAAGTCGATTTTTATAAAATTTCAAAGTGAATCTTGAAAATTAATTTTCCATGCTCGAAATCCCCAACGCGACATTCGATCAATTTGACCATAATAGGCAAATAGTTTCTTGACTTTATGATCATGATCATCCGGCATCAACCGAACTTTGACATTGAAACCGTTAGAACTTTCTTTGCGGTGGCGCAATCGAAAAACTTCACCGATGCCGCGGAGCTTCTACACAAAACACCGGCAGCGGTAAGTTACCGCATACGGGCACTGGAAAATCAGTTTGGATCACAACTATTCATCAGGAAACCGCATGCGTTGGAATTGACCGAAGCCGGCCGAGTGCTTTTAAAACAATTCGAAAAAATTGACCGACTTTTAGACGCCATTTCCCCGCAACTAGCGCAATTGGCAAGCGGCGTGCCGGCATATTTTAGAATCGGTGTCAGTAATCTGCTTTTACAAAGACCGCTTGCAAAGCTCATCTTCGATCTAAAGAGAGCCTTTCCCAAAACAGAGTTTTCTTTTCAAACGACTCCCCACTCGACACTGTGGACCCGTTTGGTCAATGAAGACATCGATTTCGCGGTGGGGTTGCCTCAAACCAATGAAAAGCCGATAAGAATTCAAACGATTGACTGGGGCTATTGTCATTGGCAACTCGCCCATAAAACTGAAGAAGGCAATATCACGATTGAACCGGAAAGCGAGCTGACGCTCCTGGCAATCACTTCAGAAAAAAACAATCCCTTGCATCAGACGTGGTTGCAAAGCTTCGGACAAACGCTTTTTGTTAACGACACCGACTCGGTGCTTGAACTGGTCAAACTCGGGGTCGGAGCAGGCTTTCTCCCTCAACGCTTTGTACAAACTGACCGCTTACTTTATGCCCTTGAGACAGACGTTGGCCCTGGTCTCACGCATTTTCTCCTAGGCAGTAACGCACAAACAAAGAACCCGATTATTGACTACCTCATTGAGGAACTCAAAACCAGACGATCGGAGTTCGCTTTAACTGATGAGTAGACGGGCAACTTAGTCAGAGAATAACGCCCGATTCCAAACATAAAACAGCCGCCCTTGCAACTGAAATTTTTAGTGGCGAGCGCTTTGCAAATAAAAAATCTTTAGTTTCGCTTTAACTATCGTTTCGTGATAATGGTCTGGCGGAAAGGGTGGGATTCGAACCCTAAAAACCGTCATGGAGTGTCAAAGATGTTGTCTCGATCACTTTACGGGCTAGGGCTAGCTGCGATCGCAGCGATCAGTTGGGGAACGATTGGGCTTGCGCAAAGCTATGCACAGCCAACGATTGATGCCTCGTGGGTTGTCGTTTTCCGTTTGCTTTTCGCCTCCTGTTTTTTTACCACCTGTTTTGTTCTCAAAAAAGAATATCGACTCCTCAGCATTGGTACGCTCCGATCACTTTTCCCATGGATTATTCTCGCCGCGAGCTTAATCAGCGTCAATAATATCTGTTTTATTTACGGCGTCAGATCAACTGGCATCGCAATGGGCTCTGCCGCGACGATTGGCTCAGCACCCATTTGGGCGGGGCTCCTGACACAATGGCTTTTAAAAAAGCCGCTCAACGGCAGATGGTGGTTGGGCGCGGTGCTCGCCGCCTCAGGCGTCACCGGCATGATGATCTCTCAGGCCAATTCATGGCATATTGATGTCACAGGATTGGCTGTCTGCTTATTAGCCGGCCTTTGTTACGCGGGCTTCACATTGAGTTCCGGCCGCTTGGTCAAGGAACTTTCACCCTTGACAAGCACAACTTGCATCTTTTTCATCGCATTTTTAATAACCGTCGTCGCCGCGCTGATTTTAGGTCATGTTCCCACTGCAATAAACCATGCCGATTGGATGGTTTTCATCTACCTTGGCGTTGTGCCGACTGGCCTTGCTTTCATGCTTTATACGACAGCGCTTCGCTTCATTGCGGCGGGAACGGCTGTCGCCATGACCCTTTTAGACCCCGTGACTTCTTTTTGCCTTGCCTTGACAGTGGCAAAGGAACCCTTGGAAGCCGGGGCTTTAATCGGCTTGATTCTGATACTTTTAGGCTTGCGTCTGATTGCTAAAAATGACAAGAGCTAAAACTTTTAGGAGCACTTTGAATATGCCCAAAACGATCTTTGCTCACGGCTTAGCCGTCACGATGAATTCAAAATACCAATTGATTGAAGACGCCGCAGTCGTCACCGAGGCTGACAAAATCATTTTTGTCGGCGCATTTGACACCTACAAAGATCAAATTGCAGAAACCGACTCTGTCATTGACTGCACCGGTCAATTAATCCTTCCGGGCTTTATTGACACGCATGCACACGCGGGACACTGCATGAATCGGGCCTTGGGCTGGGACACGAGAAGTCGATGGATGGGATACATGACCAACATCTATCACTGCAACTCAACTCCTGACTATTGGTACTGGGAAGGACGCCTAGCGTCTCTAGAGCGACTCAAAGCCGGGATCACCTGCGGAGTCAATGTGCTCACCAACGCGGGGCGTTGCGATGATCCGCGAATTGCCGTGGCTCAAGCCGATGCCTACGCCACAACGGGCGTGAGACAGATCTTGGCGATCGGTCCTTCCAACCCACCGTACCCAAGAGCCTTCGGCCAATGGCGAGACGATGATCAAGGAGGACACTTTGAACGCGTTGAGCTCAGTTTTGACGAAGTCATGCAAAAAGCCGAAGAAGCCATTGAGCTCACTCATCATTCACACAACGGCTTGATTGAGGCGTTTATCGCCCCCTTCGTGATGGTCACATCGGTTCAGCCCTCCGGTCCCACCCCCGCTGACATGGCTGTTAGGCTCACCGAACATGACAGGAAAATGATGAAAGCCGTCCGGGAAATTGCCAAACGGCAAAAGACTCGCATTCACACCGAGGCGTTCGGCGGGATGATCCGGATGGCCGCTCAGTCCGAGGACGCCCTTTTGGGACCCGACGTGCACGTTCAGCACTGCAAAGGAATCGGCATTGACGAAGCGCTCATTCTTGCCGAGACGCACACCCATGTAACCACGAGCCCCGGTTGGAGTCAAATTTTCAACCGTTGCCCGGTGCCGACCTTAATGGGGTTGGGAGTCAATGTCGCCATCAGCACCGACGGAACCTCTCCCGGCATCCCCTATGACTTGATTCAAGCCGCCCGAAACCTTGCCATGATCACCCAAGGTGCCGAACGCGACTTCTTCTATCTGCCCTGCGGCAAACTTTTGAGCATGATCACCATTGATGCTGCCAAGGCCATCGGTCGGGAAAACGACCTCGGCTCATTG
>ERZ779866.1400-NODE-1400-length-24423-cov-10.536564_pt1 | contig 24423 bp, 23 predicted proteins | sample MGYA00511248_ERZ779866 | MGnify/ENA primary metagenome ERZ779866 (study PRJEB29588, sample SAMEA2155758) | human gut metagenome | biome: human gut; feature: human-associated habitat; material: faeces | place: Denmark | collected 2008/2010 ... | reverse complement strand
ACTCTCCAGCAGTTTGGGCTTGCCGCCCTCCGGTTTGGTCTTTATTTCTTTCAAAAATGCACCTCCTGTGATATACTATAAAAAGTAAGGGCCATAGAATCGCAAAGGAGCAGGTCACCATGTTAATGAATTCAAATGAATACCTTGCTACCATTGAACAGGTGAAGCAGGAAATCAAAGCAGCCCAGTATAAGGCGGCTGTTCATGTCAATACAGAACTCATCATGCTGTATCACAGCATCGGATGTGTAATCAACGCGCACAAAAGCTGGGGTAATAAATTTATTGAAAATCTGGCGCAGGATATCAATTTGGAATTCCCACAGTCTACGGGCTATTCCGTAAGAAATCTGAAATACATGGCGAAATTTGCAGCAACGTACCCGGATGCGGAATTTGTGCAACAGGTTGTTGCACAAATTCCATGGGGACATAACGTGGTCTTGTTGGATAAGCTTGGAGCCTTGAAGATTGAGATTTACAAGACAAATGAAGAATACGTGAAAACCATTTGGGGGAACACCTCTAACGGACTGCTTTCTCCCAGAAGCGGGCGCTATTACAGCAACACATATACATACAAAGGGACGCCTGGAGTATCGTACTATGCAGTCGTTACGATCTGCGCCGGAACCGCTACAGACTACGATACAAGGGAAATTACCACGTCAACCGTGCGCGCACCGTACTGACATCACGCATATTCTTTTCAGAGGAATCAATGCCCCGGGTCCTGTTTTTTATAAATAATGATTTTCAGAAAAATTTTCAGATTTGGCGTTACCATTTGGCGCTGTGAAGACATGTATATAGTAGAGGCATCTTTAGATGCCAATCAAAAGAGAATTGAGGTGAGTCCCATGGGCCGCGCAAAGGCCGCTCTGGAGGAAGTATGAGAAAGAATTCGATTTCATCTGTTTTCCACGGCTCCATCCGGTGGGGCGTGCTCTATCAGTTGAGCGTATACGGGGCGAAGCTGCTGTGCGGGTATCTGCTGGCGCTGCTCATCACCTGGGTCATGGACGGGCGGCAGGGGGATACTTTCCGCCTGGCCGCAGTGGTCCTGGCCATCCTCGCGGCCGCCTTTCTCCCCCTGTTTTGGGTGAACCGGCGGTACCGGCGCTCCATGGCCCTGGACGAGCAGGCCTTTCGGGAGCTTCTCTACGGCAAACTGCTGGACGGGGTCCTGCCCGTGGACAGCCGGGGCGACCTGGAGGTGAAACTGCGCTGGGACGCCAGGGCCGTAGTGACGTATTTTGAGACCACCCTGCCCAACACGGTGGGCGGGGCGGTCATCCTGGCCGGCTCCACCCTGCTGCTGTGCTGGGTGAACTGGTGGGTGGGGCTACTGTTCTTCGCTTTGAACCTGGTCCAGCTCCTGCCCATCCTCGTCTATGAGACGTGGGCCCGGAAGATCCACGACGAGACGGGCGAGGCGGAGGAGGAAAACTCCACCTGGCTCCTGGAGGGGTATGAGGGCGCCCACATCCTGAAGTCCTACCAGGCGCGGGAATGGTATATGAACCGCTTTCGCCGCCTGGCCCGGGCGGTGATGCGCTGGGGCTTCCGGGCGGAGGGCGCCGCCACGGTGGAAACTGTGGTCTTCGCGGCCATCGACAGCCTTTTGAACTACGGCAGCTATGTGATTCTGGGCCTGTTTGCCCTGTACGGCGGGGTGCCGGTGGCCCAGCTGCCCCTGCTGGTCATTCTGGCCGGCTACCTGTTCTCCTCCATCAGCTCGATTTTCTCCCTGTGGCTGGACCGGGCGGAATATCAGGAGGCCTACCGGCGGCTGGGAATGGATGCCTCTGCCCCCGGCCCCGACCCGGCGGTCTCCCCGGAGGAGGGGGCGCTGCTCGCCTGCCGGGGGATTGGAAAGTCCTTCGGGGAGAAGGAGGTGCTCCGTGGCGTCTCGCTGGACGTCCGACAGGGGGAACATGTCCTGTTGCAAGGGAAAAACGGCTCCGGAAAATCCACCCTGCTGCGCATCCTGCTGGGGATGGAGACGGCAGACCGGGGCACCATATCCTGCCCCCTTGGGATGGACTGTCTGTCCTATGCCTTGCAGGAGGAGGCCCAGACCAGCCTAACCGTGGGGGAATTGGCCCGGGAACTGGAGCGCACCCCGGAGGTAGACGCTCAGGCCTTGCGCCGCCACTTAGCGCGGTTCCACCTGGAGGGCTGTATGGATCAGCCCCTGTCGGAGCTGTCTGGCGGGCAGCTCAAGCGTTTCTTTTTGTCCGCGGCCCTGGCCAAGCACAGCCAGCTACTGATTTTGGACGAGCCCACCAACCACCTGGACCAGGAAAGCATCGCCTACCTGACCGGGCAGCTGCAAACTTATCCCGGGGCGCTTCTGGTCTGCGCCCACGGGACTTGGCCCGGTCTCTCCTGGGACCAGGTCATCACCATTCGAAAGGGGGAGATCCAGAATGAAAGCTGAGCGCGGCAGAGATCCCCAGGCTGTCACCAAACAGCGCAGACGCCAAATGCGCCGGGACTGCGCCCGGCTCATGGTCAGCGCCATCGCGGCCACCTTTCTGGAGTGCCTGCTGAGCATCGCCTCCCCTACCGTGCTCTCCATCCTGCTGGGGGACATGGCCGACGCGCTACTGGCCCTGGACGCCGCCGGCATCTGGGCGCGGATACCCGCTTTTCTGACCGCTATTTTCGTGACGGTACTGCTCACGCCGGGGGCGGCTCTGATCAAGAACCTGTTGCTGACCAGGCAGGGCACGGCCTACGATATGTTTTTGATGAACAGCACCTTACATATGCCCTACCAGAGCCTGCACCGGGTGGACGCCGGGGACTTTCTCCACCGCTTTGAGTCAGACCGGACCATGTACTACATCTCCCTGGTGCGCCTGCTCAGCTACCCCTTCGCCATCGCGGTATACGTCTTGTTCCTGGCCTTCCTGGTTATCCGGAGCGGCTACAGCGCCCTGTTCTGTGCCTGCATTTTCCTGCTGTCCGCCCTTTCGGTGGTCTATGATGCCGCCGTGGCCGCCCGCCAGGCGGAGCTGAACCGTCAGACCGCTGAATACGAGGGGAAGCGTACCCTGCTGGAACTGGAGCTGCTGTCCTTAAAGGACTTCAGCCGGGGGTTCGGCCTGGACCGCTTTTTGATCTCCCGCCTCCGGAAGCTGTTTGAGGGCTATTGGGAGAAGAGCGGGAAGGAGCAGAGCCGAAAGACGGCTCTGGGGTTGGTACTGCAGTTTCTGTGCGACTACGGCGTCCAGGCGGCCAGCGTCCTGATCGGCGCGGTGCTGGTGGTGCAGGGCCAGCTGACCATCGGCGCGCTGCTGGGCGGCTATTTGATCATCCCCACCATCCGCCAGGGCTGGATCTACATCCGGCAGATGGTCACCGACGTCCAGAACGAGGGGAAATATGGTGCCAGAATGGAATACTTCTATCAGGATCTGGAGCCGGAGGAGGGGGAGACCCTGGAGGAGCCGGCGGAACAGCTGGTCCTGCACAACGTCAGCTTCTCCTATCCCGGGCAGTCCTCCCCTACTCTGTCCCATGTGAATCTCACCTTGACCGCCAGGGAAAACGTCCAGATTACCGGAGCCAACGGCTGTGGAAAGAGCACCCTGCTCTCCCTGCTCGGGGGCGTCTACCTGCCGGATGAGGGGCGGATTACGGACGAGTCTGGGATTGCGCTCTCCCCTGCCCGCCTGCGCCGCTCCACCGCTCTGCTGGAGCAGAACAGCCGGGTGTTCACCGGCACGGTGTGGGAAAACTTGTTTCTGCCCCAGGAGCGTGTCCCGGAGGCCCAGAATCTGCTGGTCGAGCTGGGCTTTACCAAGCCGCTGGAATACCCCATTCAGGGGGATGGGAAGAACCTGTCCCCGGGAGAGCGGAAAAAGGTCCTGCTGGCCCGGGCCCTCTTGAAGCAGGCACCCTTCGTGATTTTGGACGAACCCCTCAATCACCTGGACGCGCCGGCCCGAACAGCGCTTGCAAACTGCCTCCAGGACCGTGGGCGCGGCGTGATCCTGGTCTCTCACGAGGCGTTGTCTCAAGGCCATATTCCAGTAAGACAGATTCTAATGTAGGCTGTCCATTTGACGGCCCATACTAAAGCCTTATACTTTTGGTGAATAGTGACAACTTGGTTCCAAACCAGTCGCATCAGGCACGAATTGATCTGCAACATAGTAGCACAAGCTGCAGTGATAGAGCAACTGCGCTCTATGAAGCTGAAAGAGGCCACCAAAGAGGACGCGGAGGTCACCCTGACGGTCACCCCGCATGAGGGCTACGAGCTTGCCTCCCTCACCGGCACCGACCGCTTCGGCGATCCTGTCCGGGTCACCGAGAACCGGGACGGCACCTTCACCATGCCCAACGGCCAGGTGTCCGTCTCCGCCACCTTTGCCCTGGCGGAGCGTGAGGAAATGCCTTTTACCGACATCACCGAGGCCAACTGGTTCTATGACGAGGTATATTACGTATGGTCTGAGGGCCTGATGGTGGGCTCCAGCAGCACCCTGTTCAACCCCACCGGCACCACAACCCGGGAGCAGCTGGCCGTCATCTTCATGCGGTTCTGCGAGAAAGTGGCAGTGTAAAATCAGAAACAACCCGAATACAACCCAAAGCAAGAGGGCCGCAGATCTTGCTGAGGCCCTCTTTTTGCGCCCGTCTCGGGAAAAGACAAACAATCTTATTTGAATCATGAAATATAGAAGCCAATAGGCAGGAGGAGTGCGCGCACCCTCTGCCTGCCCGTGTTTAGGTCGGCTTATGATTTCTTTTGCTGCCGTACCAGGTAAATGAAGTGGAATACGACCCGGAACAGGAACACCAGACCAACGCTGGGGAACATGGCCAGCCAAATCCCCAGAATCAGGCCGGCAAGCGGCGATTCACTCCCTGCGGCCGCAGCAACTGCGAACACCAGTGCCCCGGTGAGGATTGAAAGGACAATGGCTAAAAGAGTCGTTTTACAGGTCATCGCAAAGACTGCGCTGGCCAGTGCCACCAGAATCATGGTTATAACAACGTGCGGTGTATATGTGAGATAAAACCCGTCCTGAAAAAAGACCCGCCAGACCAAGACCCCTCCGCCAAAAAGAGAGCAGTAGCAGCAGGGCGGTCAGGACATAGCCCAAACCTCCAGCCCCCGGCGCCACCGGACTGATCCGGAAGGATCCCAACTTCCTGCCCTGCGCATCAAATACATCAAAAAATCGCATCTGCGTTCACCGTCCCTCTTGGTTTTTCTTGACTATACCAGAGCTTTCCGCCAAGGTAAAGAAAAACCCTTGTTTTCATATAATTCCCAAAACAATCCGTAATTCAAATATGGAGATGTGCCAAGGGTAAATCTGCCCTGCTCCAGATCCATCGTTCGCATCAAATCAATCTATGATTCAGCTCCAAAATAATTCCGCTATTTTTATGGGTTAAAAGCATTTTTGCCATGCTATCATTAAATTAAAATTGATACGGAGGGAAGACGATATGGTGGAGCAGAAGAAATCTTCGCGCCGGATCCGATTTGAACGAGTTGCGGCGAGAAGGGTCACAAACATCTTGGAACAGCTGCGGCTGCTGGGGCAACTTGCGAATCCGGTCACATATACGTATGGCGAGGAAGATGCAGAAAAGATTCTGGACGCACTGGATCTGGCGGTGGCTCAGGTCCACGAGGTGTTCCGCACGGGGCAGGGTCGGCGCAAGCGCCCCTTCCGCCTGACAATGCCGGCGGCCACGGCGGTGGGGGAACGCCTGCAGCTGGGCGACGGCAGCCTGGTGGTAGGCCAGGCGGTAGAGCGGGAGGACGGCGCGGTTTTTGAGGTGCGCCAGATCCGGGAGGGCGGCGAATCAATGCTGCTGTGCACGGTTTCCCAGGCGGAGGATGCTGGTCGCCCACGGGTTCGGCTGACCCTCCCTTTTTGTTGTCAAGAGGATAAACCGCTCGATTTGAGGCATGATAAATCGCACTATTTAATTTGGCAAAATGGGGCGATTCTGCTAAGATAAGTTCATAGAGGACGGAACCAAATGACAGCAAAAGGAGAATGCGATATGACCCAGATTACCCTGTCTGACCTCAAAACAGACCCAGGAAAGTATGTACGCCTGGCACAAAACGAGGACATTATGATTACCCGATACGGAAAAATCGTTGCGAAGATCGTTATGGCAGAACCTAACAAAAAGGCAGCCTGGGACGCAATTACCGGAATTATTCGGGGAGGGAATATGAACCTGACCGACGATGATATTGATTCCGATAGAGAGGAGCGCATCATCGGGGGATGAAAGTCGTTTTTGATACCAATATGATTCTGGATGCGGCCATGGGCCGCCCAGGCTCTGAACCGGCCCAGGAACTGGTTCAGGCCGCTATCAGCGGGGAGATCGTAGGGATTGTGACCACCAATAGCATTACCGACATCCACTACATCGTAAAGAAGCGGCTCGTTGAAGAGAAAGCGCGAATTGTCATCTACAACGTTCTGTCGCTCTTTGATGTCGCCGCCGTTGATGCAGATATGTGCTCGGCGGCGCTCAACACGGACATGAAGGACTATGAAGACGCAGTCCTCGCTGTCTGCGCCAAGAGAACTGGCGCAGATTACATCGCCACAAGGGACGAAGGGTTCATCAACGAACCGGCAACGCCCGTAACGGCACTTCACCCGCAAGATATCCTGGGCGTAATTCGGGACGAAGATGATTGAGAGCATGAGCGAGGCGGAGACGGGGCTTTACTGTCCGGGGGATATGGTGTATACTCATTCGGAGGAGCGTGATACTATACCAAGCCGCCATCCAGACTCCGCCGTGATATCGTCCGCAATGTGTCTCGATGGGATAGGTAAGGGTGAGTGCTTCAATATCGCGGCGTATGGTCCGTTCACATACCCCCAGCTCCGCGGCCAGGTTGGGTATGGTTTCTCTCCGCCGCTGGCAGAGCAGCGCCAAAAGTTGTTGCCGCCGCTCACCAGCACTCACAGCCTCACCTCCTCCGCTTCCTTGCGCAGTATTGTAAAGGTTAACCCGGACAGTTCCTGTCCGGGTTAAAAAATATTTTAAACAAAAAAGGGCGAAGCATCCGGAGTATAATAGATACTCAACGCTGCTTCGCCCTTTGTGGGAATACAGAACCCTATGGCCAGTTCCAAATGCATCCGTTTCACCTGTTTTTGCAATCAAATTCGCACTAATTTCAATGTATGAGCGCCAGCCAAAAAGCATCGTCTGAACAGGCAGCTTGCACGGGAATAAGAACATTGTGGATAAAACAGCTCAATAGGCTGCCTGCTTGTTGGGAGACATATTCCCTGGATATAGGCTAAGTTTGCTATAGTTGCTTTACAATCTCAGTTCTTAAGGCACATCCGCAGTTCACTCTCCGAGAAGTTTTCAAATATATTGAATACAGATCCTTAACCCCACCTCAAAAAATAAGATTAACATTTGATGCTGCATCCACTGCTTTGTATCTAAACGCCTTCTTGTATATTTGGTATATCGACTTCCTAGTTACAGTTTGATATGTCAAATAGTATCACTCACTGAGCAAAAAGGAAATCAGCTTCTCAAAAATTTGTTTCGATGGAGCGTTGGGAAGCGTGATGTGGCCCGTCGTGCTATCAAAGCAAACAGGAGCATCTGAAAGCGTGATGTGAATACTCTCCCCTGTTTCAGGGAATTGCTTTGAAACAGAGCACAGAAGCACATCAGGCTTCTTTGTTCTTGAGTGATATGCCAACAAATCAATAGGCGAACAATCCGACATGATATATTCCACATCATATAGATAACTGTACGGATAATCGGAAAAGGCCAAGCACTCAACACCATTTTTTTGTAGGGCAGTCTTGAGCTCGCACATAAAGCGAAACGCTTCATCTCCGAAAGGCTCTATTTGAATGGTTGGCGCAAAATCACTAATTTGCCCTTGTGGAATTCTTTTTAGCAAATTGCGGTAAACAGTCTCATCCCATACAAGGCATGGCATTTTCCTCCTAACAAAGTCAGGGACTTCTCCAGCAACCACAATCCCTGTCCGTTGCAAACAGAGCAGGCTCAATTGGTTCCAAAAATCAGGTTTTCCCTTTGGAATCGTGGGCAAGACTAAAGCGGGAATATTTGGCCGCTTCTCCAGCGAGGCAAAAAATGCACTGGCCGAAGACTGGCGTTCCACAATCCGGAAACCAATTCTGTCCTCTCCCTTCAGCATATCACATGGATCATAGACAATTGCCTCTGTGAGATAATCCGGCCGCAAAGACACCAAAGGCAAATCCCTCGTTTTGCCCAGGGCTTTCCAAACCGCAGGGAAAGGGAATTCCGATTCTCCTATGTTTCGCAGAATATTGTGCACGTGTGCAGTAATGGTCGGAGCCGCATAACTATTGAACACTTCTGTCTCCTCAAAAGTGTTGTCTGGGGTTTTCAAAATGTGCTTTGAGGACGCGCAAAGAATTGGGCCATCCGGGAGTGGTTGTTTCATAACGCGGAACGCACATCCGCTCAGTTCAGGATCTGCAGTAACCCCCAACACGCCGCTGAAGCAAGCCGGCATTGTATAGCAGAACTCAGCGTTACTCACTGCGCACACCAAAATCTGCCCCTGCTGACATAGTTGTGCCGCCATCTCTCGTATCACAGGTTCATCGGATAGACGCCTGGACCCAATGCTCATATGAATGATTGGAACCCTGCTCGTCAAGCACCATGTCAAAGCAGCGGTCATTTGTTCAATATTGGCCCGCAGTTCCGCTGTTTGAAACACTTGAAGGGAACAAAATATTGCCTCGGGTGCATATTTGTGAATGATCCGTGCACAGGTTGTTCCGTGGTCGGATAAAATGGCCTTAGCCTTCTTGCGCGGCCGAATGGAACCGTTTTTTTCAACCACTAAATCATATTTTACTGTAAGCTCTGGATAGATTTTTTGATCTATCCCACCATCAATGACAGCAACCAACATATTGTCCGCCCTCATTTATGCTTTATAGTGCTCCTGCTGATAGCGAAACAGCTCTGCATACCGACCATTCAGCGCCAGAAGTTCATCATGAGTGCCTTCTTCTAAAATTTTTCCCTTCTCCAAAACGACGATGCGGTCTGCCAGAAAAACATTGGTGAGCCGGTGCGACGTAAATAGAACCGTCTTGCTATCGGTAAACATCCGCAACTGTTGGAATAATAAATGCTCTGCCCGCGGGTCTAAATTGGAGGAAGGTTCATCCAAAATCAGCGCAGTATGTCTTCGGTAAAAGGTACGGGCCAATGCCAGCTTTTGATATTGCCCGCCGGACAGTTCCATTCCCTTACTGTCAAAGATACGGGTTATATATGTATTGAGCCCGGCTTCGCCCGCTTGCTTTAGAATATCCTCGCCCCCACTGCGAATAATGCTGTTTCTCACCTCGGTATCATCTGCCTCACGGTCCATGTCCGCAATGGTGATGTTTTCTAAGAGTGTAAACGCAAAACTTGGATCTTCTTGAAAGTACACACTGAAGTTTTTCCGCAACTCATTCAGCGAGTATTCCTTAATGTCAATTCCGTTGATTTTAATAGAACCCTGATCCACATCATAGAGGCGGAGGAGCAGCTTAATCAAGGTGGATTTTCCGGAACCATTTAATCCAACCAATACTACTTTTTCGTCCTCTCCTATGGTAAATGAAACATCCTCCAGGACATTTCGTTTTGTCCCTGGATACGCAAAGGAAACATGCTCAAAGGAAATACTGTTTACTTGTTTTAAGCGCTTTGTGCCTGTATCCAAAATGTGGTTTTGATATTGACCCAAGGACTTAATCTGTTCGATTTTTAACTGGTTATCATAAATTTGAATCACTGCATTGGACAACAAATATACACCAGACCAAAGTTGGGAGACAAGCCCCGTATAAAGTGAGTAATCCCCCACGGTGGATGTACCGGCCAAAACACGAAACGCAATATTGATTCCGATTGCAGCAACAATAATTTCAGGCAAACATTCTAATGTGCCAGTCAAAACGCTTCGCCGCTTATTCAGTTTTTTCCGCTCAGAAAATAGGCCTTGCCATAATCGTCTGTATTTGTCTTTAATAAAACCACATACGCCAAATAACCGCAAGTCCGGCGCGAGCTGTTTATTCAGCAGTAAACCCTGTAAATAGCCCTTTTGGCGTTCACTGTTGATCTGATCTAAGCTTAAAGAGTAAATGGCTTTCGTGTACTTTACTGAGGCAATAGAGGATGGAATGGCGGCGGCAATGGTCAAAATACAATAGAGAACATTTAACCGGCCCAATACTGACACGGCAATCAACACCGTAAATACCGCGCTGATTGCGGAGAGCGTATTCCAAAGAAGGTAAGCAATCATTGGCGCGTCACGGGTGCAGGCAGTCAGTTTGTCGTAGTATTCTGCGTTATCAAAATATTCCAGATCCGCTGTTCCTGCCCGATCCATCATGAACAGTGCCAGTTCTTTATTGATCAGTTCATCATGCATGGACTGCATATAAGTTTGTGCTTTTTGAATGGCCGAAACTCCGATTGCAGAAATACAAATTCCCACCGATAACATAATCAGCAGGGCGATTTGATTGTCCTGCCCAAAACTTCCAGAAAGCAGATCAAGTACGTACTTCCCCAAGACAGAACTTATGAGCGTCAGGATTGGGGGAACCAGATTTGAAGTCAAACGAAGCACCGTATACGTAGGGGAAGTCCTCCAGGAGAGCGTCAGGCACGCCGCCATAGCGGAAAAGAAAAAACGAACGCGCCTTCTGATGTGCAGCATGATGTCACCCCGTCCATGAATATCGCCGTTATTTTCTCATTTCTTCCGGTTGGAGCCGCCCTGGAGCAGGGCCAGGGGGGACTTCCGGGCGGTGGCGGCGGAGAAGATCAGGGCCAGAACCACCAGCAGGACAATGAGTCCCGCCATCAGCAGCACCAGCCAGGGGATGGGCAGGGCGGCGGCCTCTGCCGCGGCCTCTCCGCTCTCCCCGCCGCTCAGCTCTGTCAGGGCAGACAACAGGCTGGCCGCGTTGGCGTCCACATACGCCCAGGCCAGGGCACAGCCCGCCACCGCGCCAATGCCCCCCACCAGAATGAGAGGCAGGGCGGCGGAGCCCACGCATTTGCCGGCGGGCACTCCCAGGGCCCGGCTGATGGCCACGTCCCGCCAGCGGAACCGGAAGTACAGGAAGGATGCCAGCAGCAGGCAGGCCAGCAGCACGACACCGAAGATGAGCACGTTGCCCAGGGCCGCGCCGGTCATGGCGTCTGTTGTGGCCTTGAAATTGTCCCAGCCGGTCTCCGCGAACACAACACGGAAGCCAAGGGCCAGCAGGTCTTCCTCAGTCTCTACCAGAAACGCGTCTTCCTCCTCCGGGTCATTGATGACAAAGTTGGAGGCCGTATCCTCGGTGGGATACGTATACACGAATTCATCCGGCACCGCATTGGAGGTACAATAATTCCATAGGCTGAAATCACTCTGATATGGATAGGTCAGCGCGCTAATGCCCACAATCTCGAAGGTGACCGTCTCCACCGGGATCTCGTCGCTGAGATAGTCCTCCATGTCCACAGACCAGTCCGGATCGCCCACATAGCCGTTATAGTGTCCAATATTGCGCAGTTTCAGCGTGAGGGTATCGCCCACTTCCAGGCCCCGGCTGGCTGCGAACCCCTGGTTGAGTACGCACATGGGTTTTCCACTGGCGTTGTCCTCCGCGGTGAACCACCGCCCGTCCACCAAGTACATATTATCCTCGAGGAGATACGCATACGCGCTGAGGTCCTCATATGTGGTCATAGACAGCGAATATTGATTTTCACGGACAACCTGAATTTCCTGCCCAAAGCGGGCGTACTGCGGCTGCTCCAGGTCAAGATCCCCGGGAGCCTCTATGCTCCATGGTCCGTCGTGCCACAGGCTTTTTTGGATAAAATATTGGAAGGAATCCCGGTCATAGGCATCCCAGGTTCGAGGGTCCAAGTAGTCATATGCGGCCCGGATGAGATAGCGCTCCCCCTCCTGCAGCTGTTCTCCCTCATCTCCCGTGCCGGTATCGCTGTAAACTACAATAATATCCTTTCCCTCGGTAATATGCTCAGGGCGGCCAACCACCACCTCGTCCACCGTAAAGCGGCGATAATCACTGGTCACATCACCGTCCTGCATATAGGTAGAGAAGCTATAGGTACCATAAAAGACGATGTCATAAGGATTGCAATCAATCAGGTCGCCTATCATCTCGGGTTCATAGTTTGGGAGATAATTGAGCCCGTCCACATCTGCGTTGGGAAATCCATCCTGGATCAGTCCGGTGATGGCCCGACGCTTGTTGACCACATCCACTCGCTCGTTCTCCTCCAGATACTCCGTGACGGCATGGTAGTCTACGTCCTCCCGGAGGGCCTCCAGGGTGCCGATGGACCGGTAATAGCTGCCCGCCTCCGCCACCTCCTGGCGGATCAGCAGGTACTCCCCCGCCCGGGTGGCAAAGGCGAAGGCGATCACCCCGATGAGCAGCAGCAGGAAAATCGTCCGCACCGGCTGCCGCAGGGTGGATTTCAAAAAGACCCGCTGTTTCATCTTCATTCCTCCCTCTCATACTTTTATCAAACTGCCGCCCGGCCTCGCCTCAGGTCCGGGCGGCAGTTTCCCCCTCATCGCTCCTGGGTCAGCGCCCCGTCCGCCATGCGGTACACCCGGTCGGAGGCGTCGGCAATGGCCGGGTCGTGGGTGACAATCACCACGCAGTACCCGTCCTCGTGGGCCAGCTGGCTCAGCAGCTCCACCACGTTCCGGCTGTTCTCCCCGTCCAGGTTCCCCGTGGGCTCGTCTGCCAGCAGCACCCGCGCCCCGGAGGCCAGAGACCGGGCGATGGCCACCCGCTGCTGCTCTCCGCCGGACAGGTTGGCCGGATACCGTCGCCATTTTTCCTCATCAATGCCCACCCGGTTCAGGAATTGTCCAGCCCGCTCCCGGGTCTCCTTCTGGGACATCCCCCGGATCTCCATGGGGTAACACACGTTCTCCATCACGCTCAGCAGGGGGAAGAGTTGGAACGCCTGGAAGATCACCGACACATTCTCCCGGCGGTACTGGTCCAGGTCCTTCTTCCCCAGGTCCTCCCCGTCCAGCGTCACGCTGCCCCCGCCGGGCCGGTCCAGTCCCGCCAGGATGGACAGCAGGGTGGTCTTCCCGCTGCCCGACGGGCCCACCACCGCGGTGACCTGCCCCGGCTCAAAGGCACAGCTCACCCCGCTGAGCACCATCCGGTCCCCGTGCTGATAGCGATAGCTCACGTTTTCCACACTCAGTTTGCTCATGGTAATCCTCCTCACTCTTTCACTTGCAGCAGCTCCAGGGGGTTGCCCAGGGTCATCAGCACACAGCTCACCGCCGAGCCCGCCACCCCCGCGGCCAGGTACAGCCCCGCCCGCATCAGCGCCTCATTCAGCAGGGCCCCGGGATCGGGCAGTGAGACGGCCGCATATCCCCAGGCGATGGCGGTGCCCAGAACCAGCCCCAGGATACACACCAATATGGTCTGCAAACACAGAATCGTCCGGCACCGGGCCTTGCCGTTGCCCAGCACCCGCAGGATCGCCGCCTCCTTGGCCAGGGTCAGGGTGAGCAGCACCGCCACCCCCGCCGACACCAGCACCGACAGCGCCACCGTCACCGGGTACAAAATCTCCATGAAGGAGATCACCTGCTCCAGCGGCTCCACCGCCTGGGTCAGCTCCTGGTCCCAGAACAGGGCCCGCAGCTCCTGCCGCCCCGCGCTGTAGTCGGACACAATGGCCTCCGCCGCCTCCCGAAACTCCGGCAGCTGCCGGTTCTGAGCCGGGTCCAGGGTAAAGATGGCCCGGTCATACCCCATGACATTGCCGCTGATCTCCTGCAGCATGGAAATGGACGTCAAAATCCACCCCTTGTCCTCGTTCCCCGGGGACTCATAGAACCCGGCCACCTCCACGTCGGTCTCATATACCACGCCCATGTCGCTGGTCACCACGACGCAAAGCTGGTTGCTCTCCTCCATGTGCAGCCCCTCATAGAGCCACTGGGGCAGGACCACGGCCAGCGCCTCGTCCTCCTCCCACTCCCGGGTGAACAGGCTCTCGTCCCAGCCGTCGAAGTAGGTAACCGTCCCGGCTGCTCCCCGGTTGGCAAAGAATTCGTCGGTGGACTCAATCCCATACAGCTTTCCGCCGACGAACATATCCTCCTCCGAGGCGCTGTTGTCAGGGAGCACCCGGTACACAAAGTCCGATTGCACCATCCCCTCCAGGTAGCGGCTCTGGACAAAGCCCGTCTCCAAAATCTGATCCACCGTCCGCTGGTAGATAAAGCCGTCGTCCAGGACAAGAGCTGTGTTGCCCCGGACAATCTCCATATCCACCGTGATGGTCTGGTACAGCCGCTCCAGCTCCGCCTCGTTGCGGATGGCGGCCACCCGCAGCACCATCAGCCCCACCATGAAGGCGGCGGCCAGCAGCAGGGTGAGCAGGCTCTTCAAGGGGGAGCGCACAATGTGGCGGAAGATGAAGCGGGTCATGGCTCCAACCCCGGAACCTCTTCCCTTGTCAGATACGGCTTTCTCCATAAATATCCCTCATTTCTTCCGGTTGGAACCGCCCTGGAGCAGGGCCAGGGGGGACTTCCGTGCGGTGGCCGCGGAGAAGATCAGGGCCAGAACCGCCAGCAGGACAACCAGCCCCACCATCAGCAACACCAGCCAGGGGATGGGCAGGGCGGCGGCCTCTGCCGCGGCCTCTCCGCTTTCCCCGCCGCTCAGCTCTGCCAGGGCGGACAACAGGCTGGCCGCGTTGGCATCCACATACGCCCAGGCCAGGGCACAGCCCGCCACTGTGCCAATGCCCCCAACCAGGACCAGAGGCAGGGCGGCGGACCCCACGCATTTGCCCGCGGGCAGCCCTAAGGCTCGGCTGATGGCCACGTCCCGCCGCCGGAACCGGAAGTACAGGAAGGAGGCCAGCAGCAGGCAGGCCAGCAGCACACAGCCAAAGATGAGCACATTGCCCAGGGCAGTACTGGTCATGGCTTCTGCCGAAACCTTGAAGTTATCGTAGCCGGTCTCATAAAACACCGCCCGAACTCCCAGTGCCTGCAGATCCTCCTGGGTTTCCATCAGGAAGGCGACTTCCTCCTCCGGGGAGGTGAGCACAAAGCTGGAGCCGGATATGGTATCCTCATTGGCATAAGTATAGGCAAAATTGTCCGGAATCCCGTTGAGGGTAAAGTAATTCCACAGCGTATGGTCGCTTTGATACAGATCATACCCCCCGGAGTATAATATGTCATACAGCCCCACAATCTCATACTCCACCGTCTCTGTGGCCGGGTTCAAATAATCGTCTATCTCCGTGGACCAATCCTCGTCGCCCGCGTAGCCGTTATAGCTTCCAATATTGCGCAGTTCCAGCATGAGGGTATCCCCAACCTCTAAATCCAGGGACTGCGCCAATACCTGGTGGAGGACACACATGGGCTGCCCGCTGGCGTTGTCCTCCGCAGTGAACCACCGGCCGGCCGTCAAATAAATGTCTTTGGTCTGAACTTCGGGATATGCGCTCAGGTCCTCCATGCCGGTTACCCGGATGGCGCGCTGGTTGTCCCGCACCATCTGGAGCTCTTCCCGCATCCGCTCATACTGGGGCTGCTCCAAATCCAGGTCGGAGGGAGCCTCCAGAAACATGGGGCCGTCCCGCCAGAGGGGGTTCTGGATGAAATATCGGTAGGAACTGCTGTGCGCGTCCACGGTGCGCTCATCCACACCGTTGTAGGTTGCCCGTATCAGATAGCGCCCGTCCGGCTGGGGCATCTGGTCCCCGCTGTCGCTCAGAAAGACGGTGATCTCCTTCCCCTGGGAGACGTGCTCCGGGTGGCCGGCCAGCACCTCGTCCACCACGAAGCGGCAGTAGTTGTAGGCCCCTGCTCCCGACTCGATTCGGGAGAGATTGGTACAGGTTCCATAGAAGAGCACATCATAGGGGCAGAAGAAGGGGATGTCTCCAGCCGTTTCTGGAGTACTGTAACCGCCCTCCCGGTAATCCGGAATACCGGCTGTGTCAATATAGAACGGATAGTTGTAGCCGTTTACGTCCGCGTTATATACGCCCTCCGGCAGCAGGCCGGAGGTGCGCCGCACCCGGTTGACCACACCCACTCGCTCGTTCTCCTCCAGATACTCCGTGACGGCGTAGTAGTCCACGTTCTCCCGGAGGGCCTCTAGGGTGCCGATGGACCGGTAATAGCTGCCCGCCTCTGCCACCTCCTGGCGGATCAGCAGGTACTCCCCCGTCCGGGTGGCAAAGGCGAAGGCGATCACCCCGATGAGCAGCAGCAGAAATACCGTCCGCACCGGCTGCCGCAGGGTGGATTTTAAAAAGACTTTTTGTCTCATAGTGCCCCCCATCCTCTCACTCTTTTATATTTATGAAACTGCCGCCCGAGCCTCAGCCCTAACGAAGCTCGGGCGGCAACGTTACGTATGGTGATGGAATGTTATCAGCTGAGCGACGAATTACTGGAGTTAAATCCCTTAACTACGCACACTCTGACCCGCACTGGAATTTGCAGAAGCGTTTGGATTCACAGTTTGTATGCTGCGTGATGATGTTGTTGGGTTGGATGATGTGGAATTAGAATTAGATTCTCTTACTATCGTTGTACCTGTACCATCATCACACCCACAATTGCAATAACATATACAGCTACACAAAGCAAGTTGGCACATGCAGGCACAAGCAAATGCTTCGATAGAATTCATTTTTTGTTTCTTGTTTATCCTTATTAACATACAGTTCAAAACCTCCCACTTACAAATAGCTACGACTCTATGCGCACAAAAATTTTTCTGTCTCCATCACGCATACGAATACGCCAGTGCAGTGGTGCAATTATGTATATATCTTTAATGTAGAACAAATTTTTTCAACCGAGCAAAATTTATATTCATCCAAAGCTTCCGGGGGAATTCTCATTTTCAACTCTCGTTCTAATTCCAAGAGTATATAAATCAAATCCGTTGCTGTCAGGTTATAATAATAACCAGTCAGCGGCTCTTTCCAGTGATCAGTATCCAACTTATCTGGAGAAAGACCAGTACACCGGCGGATTACCTGGATAACGCGCTCGGCAAGGTCTTGATCGGTAATAGTCATGATAAGCCTCCTGTCAGTTCAACATGGTCTGTGCTATCCTGTAAAATAACTCTTCTGCCCCATCAGAAACCACATCATATACAGGCACAGAAATGTTGCCGGCAGTCTGACGCAGCACTTCCTGAACGGCAGATAAATCTGTATGAGTGCAGGTTACTTGATGATCCTGAACTGTCCGCAAGGAGTCAATTAATACGTTACTCACATGGACGGCGCCAATTGGACATCCATACCGATTCAAGCAGTCCTGACTGATTGCGTTCAAAAAGCTTTCATCTACGAGATCGATGGGCAGACAACATATTAACAGGTCCGGATCCAGAGCCTGACTCATCAAATACGTCCGAAGCCCAAATCCATTGGGGGCAATATTGTTATACTTCATAATCGCATCGGGGGCCTCTATAATCAGTAACTCTGGCCGCTCATTCAAAATGACCGTTCGCGCCATTTCATTTAGCCTCAACGCCTTTTCTTCCTCTGAAAGCGAAGTCATTTCTCCAAATAAATGAGCATAGCTATGCATTCCTACCAGAAGGCCCATATTGCTCCCCGTAATACAGGAGGCTCTATGCCCATGGGTGCAAAAGGCCTCCCGCAGCGATAATACAACTTCCAAGGTATCACATTGCTGTACCAGTCCACCCACCAATAAAATTGGAATAGAAATAGGCTTATACCGATCACCAACGTCATCAAAATGCCGAACTACGCTTTTCTGTGAAGAAAATATACGGATCCTCCCCGGATATGCAGCTAAAAGATTCTCCCATACTCTATCTGCTCGCAGAAGGTCCTCTTGGCTGGTTACGGCAACAATCTTTTTTCCGGCAGATAAACAGTTCCCCAAAAATTTTGATACATCCAATGTGGAATTCGAATTGCACATTACATCACAATCAACAATAAGCGTATCCCATTCGCTTTCGTCATCAGGAAGAGTGGGAATCGTCACCGGAATATTCACGCAGGTATGTCTGCAAATGAACGAAGCATCTTTTCCGTTTAACCCACATCCACTCCACGTCATGACCTTTTGTATGTCATATTGGTTTTGCGATGCATTAAAATGTCGGACAACAGGAAGCATCCGTTCATTAAACGGGAATATTGCAGCTTTAGTCGGCATTCCAAAATTCCTCCTTCATTCGGAGCTGATCTCTGTAATACACCCCCAGCTCATTTAACAAAATGAGTTGCCGCAATTTTTCATAGGCGTTTGCTCTTACATTTTCACAATGCAAAAGTTTCACCTTCGGGGACAGTGTCTCTGTTCCATCGTCTGCTTTTTTGGCGCAAATTGAACAATGCCGTATACACCAACAGTTCCGGCAAGCCTCTTTCGTTATAGCCCCCACATTCAGAAATTTTGTTGCTTTCTCAATATCAATACCCGTGTCCAGCGAGCCGATGCACATGGCTTTTGATTTCTCACTAACCCGCTCACATGGAAACAGCAGGCCATCCGCATTGACAAACAATCTCATTTGTCCCGGGATACACGGCCCTGACGGGACATCAATTTGGCGTAAAGGGCCGAACACATCCATGTACTTTGAATCACTTAAAAGCGATGTAAATGCTCCATAAGAGATAGCAGAAACCTTTGCCCTCGGAAACCGATTGAAGCCGGAAAGCAAGGCTAAGAATTCTTGGTATCTTGCTTTCCATGTATATTCCTCCGAAAATGCAACCTCATTGTTGTCATCATACTCAGTTTCTACAATAACCGCATTTAGATTGTGACGATTAAAATCTTTTGTAGAAACGGTAATTTCATTGATACAATCGAAATCGTTTGACGGATCCATTACCATGCTAAACTGGAGTCTGTCATAGAGTTTAGGCGCAAGTTCTTTAACACGGTCCAAATTTTTCATAATGGTATCAAAACTACCTTCACCGGTACCCGCAAATACCCGGTTTTTATCATGAATTTCTTTAGGGCCATCCAAACTAATCATAACTTGGACATCTTCTTGATCCAAGAACTGTATGATTTCATCCGTCAGCAACGTACCGTTTGTCGTAATTGTAAAAAGCAGCTTTTTCCCATCAAATAGCTGTTTCGCATATCGTATGCTCTGCTTAATTAGGGGAAAGCCCAGCAAAGGCTCACCGCCATAAAACCCGATGGCAACTTCTCGACTGTCAACGGAACGATTATAAAGGAAATCAATCGTCTTTTTTGCCATGTCCCAATCCATGTGCTTTGCAGAGTGAGACCGCTGATGTGTATTGGCTTCTTCAGAGTAAACACAATACTTGCAGCGCAGGTTACATCCCTGGGTAAGCTGTAAAGTAATTTGAACAATCTTCCGGTTCAGGAAATCTTCCAGGTAAGGCGTATATGGGTGGAAAATATCCTGGACAACACTCTCTGTTTTGAGATACCCCTGTTCTCTCAGAGCCTGGATTTCATCGAGAGTGGAAGATGTTATGTCTGCTGTGCCATTGACACACTCCAGCAGAAAGGAAAAGGCTTCTTTGCTTACCGGAAGAAATTCATTCTTATTCGCATCATAAACATACTGATTTCGGGGCGTCTGAAACAACTGGATAAATGGTCTTGGCACACTTATTACCTCCAATCGGCAACCTGATCTGCGAGTTCGGAATTATCCACATTGCTATGCATTGTATATATGTTCGACAACAATCAACTGGTGACACAATGATCGTATGTTTTAGCATAGAGGAACGAAAAACATCCCCAAAACTTGGAAATAACCTATCTATAAAAAGGACAATGGGTTTTCCATATATTGAGCGCGAATTAAGGGGGCTGTATGTATTAAGCTCAAGAATTATTTTATTAGCGAACTGGCATTATACTATTGAGAAATCGGGCGGAACCCTTTATAATATTTAATGTTTTTTGAAAGGACAAATCGGTTCTATCCTGACAACGGCTTAGACCATCTGGAGGGATACTCTAATTTGACGTAAAACCCTGGGAGTGATAGGATTCGTGACACAGGAAGAATATTTTGATGCAGTATACTTGGAAATGTATGATATGCTTTTGGCCTATGCGGAAAGCTCGCTTCGGCATCAAAAAGCGCTTGCGGAAGAAGCAGTACAGGATACCTTCAGAATTTTTTGGATTGCTATTCAGAATGAAAAAGAAATGCCAAACCCTCGTGGTTGGCTGGTTAATACACTGAAAAATGTAATTCAAAATATTCGGAGAAGTCAGGCACGCTTCGCACGCTTATTGCTGGCATTGAGTGTGTCCTCCGCCGCTCAGCGCACAGAGGATGAGCTTCCATTGGAGGCCCAATATGGGAACCTGGCTAATGATCCTGACTATATTCTGCTGAAAGCATTTGTCTTGGAACACCGGACAATCAAAGAATTGTCCCAAATGTATGGCATTACAGTGCATGCATGTAAAAAACGCATCCAAAGGGCAAAGGAGCACCTAAAAAAATATTTTGAGAATAATCAAAAATAGGGTCACCTATTTCTGCTATGTGTACATACGCTTATGAAGGGAGGTAAATGCATGTCTGCTCTTGAGCACCAGAACTATCATTTGTTTGACGCCATGAGCACAGAAGATTTGGAAGCTCTCTTGCGGCTGGACTCCTACACTGCTGAACAGGATCAGCAGCATACGGACGCGATTTTATATATTATGGAGGTGCTGGCCAAACGGAAGCAACAGAGCAACCAGAATGACGACAAAGCATCCCTGAGAGAAAAGTTACAGGACCTTAAGGAAGTATATTTACCGGATAACGATGGCATTTCTCTCTACCAGTTTGATGAAGATGAGGTGTGCAACAGTAAGACACAGCAGCCTGAACGCGCGACTGAACAAACGCACAAACGAATCTGCCTTGTTGCACGCCGGGTAGGCCTTGTCGCGGCAGTTGTTGCAGCAATTTTCGGCCTGATGATTACGGTCCAGGCGGCCGGAGTCGATGTTTTTGGCGCAATTGCCCGCTGGACGGATGAGACCTTCCACTTTAGTGTGCCGGAAGCCGGAGCGGCCGACATGTGGTTTGCGGACTATCAGGATGAGTTGGAGGCAGTGGGACTGTCGGAGGAATATCTGCCTACCTGGATCCCGGAGGGATACGAGGTCACAGATTTACAGATTCAGGAATTAACTAAGCGGGCTGAGATCTATATCCTTTACAGTAGCGAGAATGATACTGCCTTTGATCTCCTCGTATCAATCTATGGTGAACCGGAGGATATGGGACAAAGTATTTTTGAGAAGGATGAAACTCCGGTGCAGACGATTCAGGCTGGCAACAAAACTATCTATTTGTTTGAGAATCTTGGACTTCAAATTGCTGCGTGCCAATATCAGAATGCAATCTACTCTCTGGTAGGGGACCTTCCAAATGATTTGGTTGAGAACATTTTTGCTTCAATAGGAGATGGATGAACAGATGAAGAAGATATCGTTGGTGCTTTCTGTGGTGCTGCTCAGCCTGTTGATTTGCCCAGTCTCCGCTCAGGCCAGGGCCAGCGAAACTATAGTCAATTACACTGTTGACGCGGGACAGGGAGACGAGCGAGGAGAAGTTAGCATCGATTTTACGGTGCGTGCTACGGCGTCTTTCCCTAAGATTGGAGCCTTGAAGATTGAGATTTACAAGGCGAATGGAGAATACGTGAAAACCATTTGGGGAAACACCTCTAACGGACTGCTTTCTCCCCAAAGCGGGCGCTATTACAGCAATACATATACATACGAAGGGACGCCGGGCGTATCGTATTATGCGATCGTTACTGTCTGCGCTGGCACTGCCACAAACTACGATACGAGAGAAGCTACTACGCCGACTGTGCGTGCGCCGTATTAAAAAGCGCACGTCCTCTTTGACAGAAGCAGGATCCGAGGGCTCAATGCCCCGGATCCTGCTTTCTTTAGAGGAAAATACGGTAATTATATTAAGACGATTTGGGGCTCCACAGCTGATTACTACCGCCGGCGGGAGGTGCCATGGTTACACCTATTCATACGATGGAGACCCAGGCACTACATATTGTTTTGAGTTATTATGCTGGAAGCAATACTGGATGGGACACCAAGGAAATGAAGACTGCCTTGGTATGAATGCCGTACTGAATTAAATTGGGTAAGACATGGCGGCAGTAGGTAAAGGATTAAACAGATCCCATTGGCTGACATGCCCATTGCCTCGCTAAGACGCTGGTTCCCTATAGAGGTCATGCCCCACCTGGGCGGCATAGCCGTTCTCCATGGTTACGGGGGCGTTGAACAAGGCGGTGATGAGGTACTGCCTCACGTTGCGCACCTGAGAGGTGTTGCGCCCCAGGCAGTCCAGCACGTAGGCCAGGTGCTCCCCGGTGAGGGAGAGCAGCCGCTCCCGCACCAGGCTCTGGGGCACCTCCTCCCCCGCCACCCGGAGGGTGTCCCGACGGGAGCAGGCGGCCTCCGCCGCCAGCTCCACCAGCTCGTCCACCTGGCCGAGGTTCCAGGGATGATCCCGGACATAGTCCCGGTAGCCAATATTCTCCCGGATCTGGGCCCGGCAGGCGTCCAGCTCCTCCCGGCTCATTACACCCCTGCCCTGCCGACTCCGTCCCTTCTGTCTCCCCTGCCCCGACCGGCTGGATGGGGAGGGGGGAAAGGGGAAGGGAAAGGACGGAGTCCTTTGTGGGTCCGTATTTTGTTTTTCTTTATTTCTTGTATCTTTATTTCGTTCTGTTGGGAAACCCGCCGACGGTTTATCCGCCGACGGGTTTCCCGTTGCCGGAAAAGCCGACGACGGCGGGATAAAAGAGTCCCCTTCTTCCGGGATTGCAAACTCATCCCCATCTTCCACAGGGGCACCGGGTAGTTCCGCCGGAAGCGGTTCTCCACCCGCGTCCTCCCCTTCGCGGCCCTCCGGGGGTGGTTCCTCCCCCAAATCGGAGACCGGCCGCTCCCGGATGAGGTACTCGTTGACGCTGAACTTGCCGGCCTCGTCGGTGGTCTGCCGCCGCTGGACGTAGCCCGCCCGCTCCAGCTCCGTGATGGCCCCCCGGATGGCGTCCCGCCCCTCCTGGCAGATCCGGGCCAGGCCGGACAGGGTGTAATCCCAGTCCTCTGGCAGGGACAGCATCAGGGATAACAGGCCCTTGGCTTTCAGGGACAGGGTCTGGTCCCGCAGGTGATAGTTGCTCATCACGGTGAAGTCGCCGGTGCGCTCCACGCGAAATACTGCCATAGCGTTTCACTCCTGTGATTTCAAAATATAGATTTGGCAGACCGCCTCAGCCGGCCCACAGGCCATAGCCGTAAATCACGGCGCTGCCTGCCGGGTAGCTGTTCTGCCGGCACATATCCCCGGAGTTGCCCTCCACGGTATAGACCCGGCCGTTTTCCACCCGCTCCACAATGCCCACATGGTCCGGGAGGCCGTCCCCCTCCCAGTCGAAGAAAATGAGGTCGCCGGGGCTGGGAGTATCTACGCCGTCCTTCCACTGCCCCCGGTTCTTGAACCAGTTGGAGCCCTGGATGCACCCGGCGAATTTGGGGAGCACTCCGAGTTCCAGGTAGCCGCACTGGTCGGCGCACCAGGACACGAAGCAGGCGCACCAGTCCACCCGGCTGTTGAATCCGTACCAGCTCCAGTAAGGCTCCCCACCCACATTGCCCACTTGGGAGAGGGCCACGGCCACCAGATCTCCCGCCTCCCCGGTGACGCCGTACAGGGCCTCCATCCACAAAGCGCCGTTCTCCTCGTCCAGCAGCTCCGCCAGCTGGTCCCGCTGCTCCTGGTCAAAGGCATAGTAATCCGCCATCTCCTGGGCGGTCCTGTGGCGGACGGTGATGAGCAGGTAGATCCGGGTGACGGTGACCTCCGTCTCTGCTAAGTTGCCGCTGCCATCGTCCGTTACCTCCACCACCGTCTCTGTCCGGGTCTCGGTGGTGTGGGAGATCTGGTTCATCTCCCAGAAGATGTCCTCTAACATCTGCCTCTTGTTCCCGTCCACGGTGGCCACCTCCTGGGGAGTATCCAGATGGGTGGTGGTGTAGACGGCGTACACTGCCAGCACCTCCTTCCACACGGCCCGGGCACCGGACACCTCCACCACGTCATAGGCGGCAGAGGCGCACAGCTCGTCCAGCCGGGCCTGGTAGTCCTGGTTGATCTCCTGGATGGCGGTGCGAATGGTCTGGCCGGTGCCGGAGTCCTCCCCGGAGAAGAAAATACCGAAGGGGGAGGCCACCACCAGCCCCACAATACAGATGAGCACCACCACCGCCAG
>ERZ779866.1395-NODE-1395-length-24528-cov-3.222081_pt1 | contig 24528 bp, 19 predicted proteins | sample MGYA00511248_ERZ779866 | MGnify/ENA primary metagenome ERZ779866 (study PRJEB29588, sample SAMEA2155758) | human gut metagenome | biome: human gut; feature: human-associated habitat; material: faeces | place: Denmark | collected 2008/2010 ... | reverse complement strand
CCGTCTGCTGTGCCCCGTTTCTCTATCATCGGTATTTTCTCTGATGAATATGTTTGATGTGAAAATCACCGAAAACGGGCAGATGGAATATATATCCATGCCGACACAGGATATGAGACTGCCTTCCGTCTCGGCGGAAAAACCGAAACAAAACAGCGAGACGGCCGCCGCCGAGGAACTTGAAATCACGCCTGAAGTCAGTGACAAATCAAGAATTATGACAGTCTTGAGCGTTATATGGATAGGCGGCGCAGCTGTAATGCTCGTATGCAATATCACTCAGCTTATAAAGCTCAGGCGAAATCTCATAGGAGCAGTGCTCATAAAAGACAATATATATCTGGTCGATCACATCGAGTCGCCCTTTGTCATGGGTCTGCTCCTGCCCAAAATATATCTGCCATCTGATTTGTCCGACAGGGAGAGGGAGTATATTATACAGCATGAACAGCATCACATCAAAAGATGCGATCACGCCGTAAGGATACTCTCATTTGCGGCTCTGTGTATTCATTGGTTCAATCCTCTTGTCTGGCTTGCCTTCAGCCTTTCGGGAAAAGACATGGAGATGAGCTGCGACGAGGCGGTTATGAAAAAGACGGGAAGAGATATTCGCGCCGAATATTCGGCATCTCTTCTGCAGTTTTCCACAGGAAGAAAAGCGGTTACAGGCGTTCCCCTTGCCTTCGGCGAGGGAGACACGAGAGAAAGGATAGAGAATATTATGAAATATAAAAAGCCGATGCTGTGGGCGATAGCGGCGGCAGTTATCCTCTGCACCTTGCTGACCGCCTGCCTTTCGTCAAACCCCAACGGGGAAACCGAGAGTGAAAACAAAGAGGCTCAGCTTTCAGACCTCGCCTTTGAAAGTATTGATCTTGAAAGCAATCCGGGTGTAGGATTTGAGCTGGTTTTTGAAAGCGACAACCGCATTATTTTTTACGGCAAATCGGGCATTTACTGCTATGACCTTGCCGAAAACGAGATGATTTTTACGGTGGATTTTGTCAAGGCCTACGGCAAAGAAGGCTCGGTGCAGGGTGAATACGGCACCTTGGTAGAGGCATCAAATGACGGTCAGAGCGTCGTGCTCTCCTACACCGACCCCGACGACCCCGAGAAGGTCAACGATTCATATTTTATCGATGTGTCTTCGATGACCTATACAAAGGGCGATTATAAGCCTTTGGAAAATGCCTTTTTGAGAGAGCAAGCCGAGGGGCAGGTGATACCTTTCAGCACAATCAAGGATACGGTATATATCAAAGGAGACAAAAGCTGGACACCGTTTGTGTACGCCGATTTGCAGACACGAATTCACAGTTATTTGAGCAATCTCTTTGACAGAGCATACTCTCCCTACTACGAAGGCCTTAGATATGAGATGTCCGACTATAAAGAGGAGATCGACGGCGAAAACTTTACCGCCACATTCCTCTGGACAATGTATCATCTTGACAGCGGAGGAGATGTATACTCCGATCTGGGAATGGAGACGCAGGCCAACTTTAGTTTTCAGGCCACGGGAAAGATCTCCGGCGGCAGCATTTCTTCGGTGGAGGTCTTGGGAGATGTAAATGTGGGAATGGACGGTCCCGACTACTCGGCTCCCGTTGAGGGATATTTCCCCGATGAAAACAGCAGCCTGATACTTACGGGATATATCAAGAATATAGACACCTATGCCCGTACCGTACTTTTTGACAAGGTCTTTTGGCTTACCGAGGACAAACATTCAAAGCTTTTGGAAGCTCTCGGTGTGGAAAGCTCGGAAATGCCTAACGGCTATTACATCTACAACCCCGAGGAGAAGGGATACAGCTATCCCATAAGCGAAAACGCGGTATTCAGGATTTTTGACGAAACGGGCGGTGCCCGTCAGTCTGCTGCGCCGAAAAATGTCAGATTTGCGGCCGAAAGACTGGGCAGGGGAAACTCGGTATATGAAATTACTCCGATGGTAGAAGACGCTTCTGAGAACGGTGAGTGGGCAATGATTGAGACCGACCTTGAGACATTTGCAAAAGAGCTCAACACAAGAACGCCTATCTATACGGTCACCGTTCAAAACGGAGAAATCACATCCATGGCCGAGCGATATGTTCCGTAATTTAAAAGTATATTTTATCTGTGAGCAGCCGAGAAATCGGCTGCTTTTTTGCAAAAAAGCGGCGTGATATTTGTCACGCCGCCGAAAACGGAATAAAGGCATCAATCTGCCGTTGTAAAAGGATTATCGCGGTCTATAAGCCTGCAATAGCCCTTGAATTTGGTGTGCAGAGCGGTATCCTCGATGACAATTCCGGAAAATCTGAAAAGTATTTTGCCGAGTGAGGGGTGTATCCAGGGATACTCTATCTGTACCAGCTTATTGGTACGGGCCATGGTGCAAAACGCCTGCATAAGGGCATCGTAATACTCATCTGCAATTCTTTTGTGCCAGAAATTGTAGCAATCCTCGGCAGAGGCATTTGGTTCACAGCCCAAAAGCTGACACATTTTGTCGTCAAACACCATTCTGCGGGAGCTGTCCGATTTGTCAACTTCAAGGGTCCAGAAGCCTACATTCAGAGCGCTCAAAAGCTCCTGATTGGTCTCCTGAAGAAGAATTTGGTATCTGTGCTCATTCTTATCCTGCCTTATGCGGGTGAGGAGAAAGCTGGCGAGAACACGCACCTGCGAGGTGTCGTGAATACAGTATCTGGGGTTGTCGATGCCTACAAAGCCAACGGTTTTGTTGTTTTCGCGCAGCGGTACAGCGATAATACGCTGTACATTCTGCGCGTGGAGAACCTCCCATTCCAACGGTGAACTGTCTTTCAAAGGATCAAGGTTGAGAATTATGATATCGGGTTCGGTTTCAAATATATCCATCCAACGCTTAATTGCTTCGGGAGGTATACTTTGCAAATTTTCTTTTTGAGTGGATACATTGGGAGCGCACCATTCAAAGGTATTGTCCCAATAGCCGGGACGCATGGGATTGCGCTCAAAAAGATATGCACGGTCGGCCTGATAGAAGTCTCCGACGGAAGCCAGCACCTCGTTCACAGCCTGACTGTAATCGGAACATTCACTCAAAGCGTTCATATATCCCACTATCTTGTCTGCAAAGGCAAGCCTTTCGCTGGCGCTCTGGCTGACATATTCCTGCTTGGTTATGTCGAGGGCGACCTCCAGACGGACATTTTTTCCTTTGTAGGAAACAAGTTTATCCTTCAGCATGAGATGTCGGCCACAGTATTCGTTGCGGTTTTCCCAGATATAGAAAGAATCTTTTCGCAGAAATTTATTGGTGCAGAAATCACAGGGGGAATTCTTTCCGTGCAGCACCTTGTAGCACTTTTTGCCGTAGTAGTTTTTAACTCCGAACATCTTTTGTCCGGCGGGATTGAGATAATAAAGCTGATAGTTGTCGAGATCTGACAGATAGAATATGTCGTTTTCGGCATTTAAAATTGTCTGAGCCACCTCATTTACCGACTCTCGGTCGGAGTTTTTATCAAGGACGGACGGAGATGTATCGGACGATTTAAAAAGAGTATCTATATCTGAAACGCAGCCGGGCAAGAGAAAGTTTTTCTCGAATTCGCCGACTGAACATGGCTTTCCGAAAAGATATCCCTGAAGCAGCGAGGGATGCAGGTCTTTGAGAACATTGAGTTCTTCCACAGTCTCGACGCCTTCGCAGCAAACTCTGATATGGCTGCTGTCGGCAAGCTCTATTATGTTGCTGAGCAGACGGTAATTGTATGCGCTGTTCTGAATTTCTCTTACAAAGCAGCGGTCTATTTTTATTTCGTCGACAGCCAGTTCTTTAAGCCTTGAAAGACTGGAATATCCTGTACCGAAATCATCTACCGAGATGGCTATACCGATTTCTTTCCATCTTTTGAAAATGTCGTTGAGCTGGGGATAATTTGAAAGTTCCATGCTTTCGGTAACTTCAATGGTAAGAGCTTCTCCGGGCAAAGCACTGCTTTTGACGAGATTTATTATGTCGTCGGATATGGAATCGCTTTCCATCTGACTGTACGACATATTTATGCTCATATGGAAATCCGGAATGGTCTTACGCCAGCTGCGGCATGTTTTTAGAGCTTCTCGGGCCACCCACAGACCGACGGAGTATATGAGGTTGTTCTGCTCCAAAAGAGGGACAAACTCCATGGGTGATATGCTCCCGAAGCGGGGGGATGTATAGCGCAGAAGGGCTTCGGCTCCGTAAATTTTGTAGGTTTCGGAATGAACCTGCGGCTGATAGAAAAGCTCAAAGCCTTTAAAATTGTTTAGAATACTTTTTTGAAGATCTTCCTTGAGTTCAAGTTCTCTCAGCTTTGACTCATAATTTTCAGGTGTGAAAAATGTCAGAAGGCTTTTGCCGTTGGTTTTCGATTGGTCGAGAGCAATTTCGGCATACTGGAGCAAAGTTGACTCGTCATTGACATGATAGTCGGTATAGGAAACACAGCCTCCCGAAATCGTGCACTGACCTGAAAGACGATCCTGTATGCGGTCAAAAACAGCGGATATTTCCGATTTGGAAATAAGCGGAATATTGGCGGCAAACCAGTCGCCGTTTATACGGTATACCTTGTGTTTGTGCTGAAGTTCGTCCTCCATTATTCGGACTACATCACTCAAAACGGCGTCGCCGAAGTCACGGCCGTTTTTAAGATTGATGGATTTTAAATTGTCTATACCTACAAGAAGCAAAAATCCGGGAGTGAATTTTTTCAGAATACAGCGTATTTCGTTTTTTAATTCTTTATTGCGGAAGCCCCCTATCTGTTTGTTCGGATTCCTGCAGGAGAGACGCCCGAGAACATACAGGAGTTTGTCTGATTCATCACAGTATGAACTGCCGCGGCTGTTGATCCAGTTTATCTGTCCGTGCGCATTTTTTACACGGTAATTAAAATTGTATGTCTGAATTTTTCTGCTTATGAGATCATCCATAGTTTTTTGCAGACGGTAAATATCGCCGGGGTGTACTTCACGGCGCCAATCTGTAAGGGTACAGACAGTTTTTTTAACGGCAAATATATCGTCTGCCGATTCAACATTGTCGGAAAAATAGATGAGCTGTTTTCTGAAATCATAGAGATAATAGTAGTCCCCGGTACTTTTGGTAAGCTTATTTAAAACAGCGATGATATTTTCGAGAGAATTTGCAAAATTCGCTTCCATTTTTTGCCTCTATACACACAGTTGTAAATATATTTTTGAGCGGGCTTGTCCGTACTCAAACTAAATTATATCACTGTTTTTCAAAATAATCCAGCATTTTTCTACATTTTATACAGGAAAAAAGACCCTTGACATTTAATTGAAAATTATGTATAATGAACACTGTTCAGAATGGAGGAACCTTATGAATACCGTTGTCACTTCTAAAGAAGAGATACTCAAAAAGAGCCGTGAACTTATACGGGAAAAGGGAATAAGACATATGAATATAAGGGCGGTAGCCTCATTTTGCGGTGTATCCGTAGGCTCCGTATATAATTATTTCGATTCCAAAGCGGAGCTTTTGGGGGCTGTTATCAAAAGTGTCTGGCAGGATATCTTTCATTTTCCCGAAGGAGAAGACATGTTTTGCGACACTTTGACCTGCATCTCGTGGATATATGAAAGAATGGAATACGGAAGCAAGCTGTATCCCGACTTTTTTACATATCATTCGGTAGGTTTTTTGCAGGATGAAATAGCGGGCGGAAAAAAGCTGATGCAAAAGACATGGCAGCACATTTTAGACAGTCTGCAATCGGTACTTTGCAGGGATAAAAAAATAAGAAAAGACGCTTTTGATGAAAAATTTACATCGGAAAAATTTGCGGATATGCTTTTTTCTCTGATGATAGCGGCAATGACGCGCCGCGATTACGACCCGTCGCCTTTGCTTACGATGGTCACAAGAAGTCTGTATTAAAATCCCGCCGCAAGGCGGGGTAAAAAATGCCTAAAATGAACATAGTTCAGAAATAATAAAACACAGAAAGAAGGAAAAAAATGCAAGCTTTTGTAGAAACTTTGTTTGACGCGGTTTATTTGATTTCTGTGATTACCATCGGAATCTTGATGATTCGCGGCAGTAAGGGAAATCGCCAGTTCCGGCTGTTTGGCTTTATGGCGGTGGTTTTGGGTGCGGGAGACGCCTTTCATTTAGTGCCGAGAGCCTATGCCCTATGCACAACGGGACTGGAAAATTACACCGTTCCGCTGGGACTCGGAAAATGGATAACCTCGGCCACAATGACGATTTTTTATGTTCTGCTCTATCATGTATGGAGAAAGAGATATGACATAAAAGGTAGAAACGGAGTGACGGCGGCGGTATATATTTTGGCACTTGTACGCATTATTCTGTGTATGATGCCTCAGAACAACTGGCTAAGCGCCGATTCGCCTCTCTCGTGGGGCATATACAGGAATATCCCTTTTGCTCTTTTGGGACTTTTGATAATCGTTCTGTTCTATAACAGCGCAAAAGAGAAAAAGGACAAGGCATTCAAAAATATGTGGCTGACAATAGTTTTGAGCTTTGGTTTTTATATTCCTGTTGTACTCTGGGCAGATGCCGTGCCGATTATCGGCATGCTGATGATTCCAAAAACCTGCGCCTATGTATGGACTGTTCTAATAGGCTATAAGGCCATGAAAACCGAGTGCAAATAAAAAAGACTGCCCTTTTAGTGCAGTCTTTTCTGTTGTCATGTTATTCCTCGAGTATCGCCTTTGCGGCGGCATATTTTTTGCGGAAATAGACGAGCATTTCCTCAGATATACCGGGAATACCCAAAAATCGGCTTTGGTCGGAATTGTGGGCCAAATCTGCCAGCTTTACTTTTTTGGCAGTGGGATTTTGCTTTAAAGCTTTTACATATTCCAAATAGTCATCGCCCTTTTTGTGGGTCAGAAGTCTCAGCGGCTCCATGACTTCCTGCGGAAATATTTCCGCAAGGGATTCAAGGGTTACAGCGGTATCCTCCGCCACATCGTGAAGAAGGGCGACACACACCGAAATCTCATCGTCCATTTGCTCGGCAAGATGATATGGATGGAATATGTAGGGCATTCCCGCCTTGTCGGTCTGACCGTCATGGGCGGCATAGGCTATTTTCAAAGCCTTGTTTGTGAGATCTGTGTATATCAACGGAAATCCTCCTTTTCAGGTTATATATATATTTTATACCTGAAAAGAAAGGTGTCAATATAAAAATTATCCGAGGCGGAAACGCTGACTGTTTGAGCCCTTGCCTACGCACAGTATTGTTCCCGATGAAACGGTCTGAAATTTTCCCGTTGTGACGGGGGATATGCCGTTGGCAAGGGTGAGACCTCCCGAGAGATCGCGGACCTGCCATCCGCCGCCGTTTCTGTCAAAAATAAAGGAACAGTGAATGGGCGAAGCGTATTCCTCGGGGAGAACTATCTGGCATACCGAGGGGTCGCTGCCGATGAAAACTTCCTCGTCGGGGGTTAAAGGGAAAGACGCACCCGAAAACACTCCCGACACGCAGGACAGTGTGGGATTGGAAACGGGTTTGACGGTAGACGGGGTTTTTACAGCCTGGGTAACGGGTGCGGCAGATGTTTTCATATTGGCCTTTAAGGCGGCTATTCTCTGCTTTGTCTGGTCGGAAACGGGAGCGACGGGAGATGTCTGCTTTTCTTTGAGCTCTGCCGAGATCATCTTAATGCCGTAGAATATTCCCGGTATCCAGCACATGCCCAAATGCCACGATACTCTGAGCAGAAAATATACCCAGCCCCATATTCCCCAGCGGTTGTCTCTGAAAAGATGTGACAGTATTACGCTGATGCCGAATACCGCGGCACCCTGTTTGGCACCCTGCTTGGTTTTTTCCATGACTATTTTCCAGTTTGCAAAGGTGAAACCAAAGCCGTAAAAAGGCCCTGCAATGAGATACAGCAAGGGGTATCCGCCTTTAAAGCCTCCGCTGAACATTATAAATATAAACATGATGATGAAGCCTGCGGCGGCTCCTATCAGACCGCGTCTTGCGGCCGTGCCTTTTTCAAAAGTCATAAAAATTTCCTCCTTCTAATTTAGCTGAATAATGGGCTCTCCGTTTTTATCCAGACACAGCACCGTGTCCGAATCGACACGCACCATGAAATTTTTGACCAGTTTGGTGCCGTCACTCGAATTGAGTATGCCGTCACACAGGGGATTTATCAGGTATGTTTTGTTCTGACTCCATATCACCGAGCAAAAACGGGGCGGAATTTCCGTAGAATCCAGAATAAGCTGACACAGCGACGGGTCTGAGCCTATGGTGATTTCTTCTTCGGGCATAAGCTCCAAAGTGCTGCCGCTGTAAGAGCCTGTCAGAACGGTGAGAGTGCCTGTTAAAACCGCGTTTTTAACAGGCGGCGCGGGAGGCACGGGTTTGACGCTCTCTGCCGCGGGAGAAGTTTTGCCCATACGGCAAAATCCCGCTGTATTGAAGAACAGGGCAGGGACAAAAAACAGGCTTGCGGTAAATGTGTTGGCGGGGACGGCGAAGCCCTGTAAAACTATTATCCCATAATAGATTAACACCGAAATAATACCTGCGCCGAAAGATGACCTGCTCGGTTTAAAGGCTGTGACCGACGCCGATATGGCGGCAAGGACAGAGGCAAATAAAATAATATACTTCATTTTCAAAGGAATATACGGCAGACTGTATATTCGATAGAAAACAGAATCGTAAAAAAGAAAGATAACGGCGCCGAGATAGATCAAAAGAGACAGCGAAGAGCCGTATGCCGCCCGCTTGACAGAGATTTTTGATTTGCCGAGGACTTTACCAAAGAAGACGGCAGCCAAAGGCGCCAGCGCAAACAATAAGTAGATGACAGGTCCGTACATATAATTACCTATCCTTTCGATGATTTTATGAGGTTTCCCGAAGAGTCGTATATCTTCCATATGAGACCTCTGTTGACCTCCGCCCATTTGAGGTAGGGAATAAACAGCTCTTCTTCGATATCGCTGTTTACGGTAAAATGCACTTCGGGCTCTAAAAAGGCGGAAGGAGCAGAAATGGTCATGAGTATATTCCACGGATTGGAACCCGATGAATAAACCCCATCGTTGAGAAGAATATTGGTGACATAAATCATCGCGTCTGTGTTTTTGGTAAGTACGGTATAAAAACTGCCGTCGTCTAAATACCAGTTGTCGTCGGGAAGCACGGCGCAGTAAGACTGCGGTATGTCGTCAAGGGTGAAAATACCGACGGCGCAGTCATACTCTCCCGATTCAAAGAGGGAAATAGTGGCGTGATTTGTAAGAAGAATGTACGAAACACCCTGGGAATTCAAAGCCGAGATAATAGCTTCGCCTGCTTCATCGGGAGTGAAAGTGTTTTCAGAAGACTGGGAGACACTTTCGGAAGGCTGAGAAGAACTTTCTGTATCTTCGGAAGTGAGATTGGGCACCGAGGGCAGAACCGGGGAATATGTACCCGATGTAAGACCTGTGGACTCAAAAATGCCGTGTTTGTTGCGGCGGTACTGGGTGTAAACACTGTTTATAAAGCTGACTTTTCCGTCATCGCCGTAGGACAGCCCGGTAAGAATATTTCCGTATTCATCGGTGGTGTAATCGTAATCGGTATAACTTTTTGAGGTATTTCCGTTTTGGTCGACCGTTTCGGATACGGAAGACACGATTTCCCCGTTTTCGTCATGTTCGTAGACATGGTCGGTATAATATGTTTGCGTGTTTCCGTCGGCATCGGCAGCAGTCAATTCGGTCTTTACAAGAACGCCCTCACGGTCATAGCGATTGACAATAGTGACATTGTCTGTCTCAGATGTAGTCGAGTATGTCTCGTCATCATGGTATTCGGTAGTTATGCTCTGAACAACATCGCCTTTTTCGTCATACATTTCATAGTTTTCCGAAGAGACTTTGCCGTACTCATCGTATTCGATGACACGCAGAAAATATGGGGTGCCGTCGGCGTTATGTACGGAGAGAGTCAGACCGTCATTTCCAAAATCTGATATACCTTGTGCGCCGTCAGAATCTGAATATTCCAGTATTTTTCCGTCGGAGGTATAATATTCAGAATAGCGGAAGCCGTTATCGTAGAGTCTGCCGATCGATACTCTGCCGTCGTCCAAAAAAGTGTAAGAGGCGGTATAGTAGTGACTTTCGGCATCGGAAAGGTTGATATTTTCAGGGCTGTCCCACGAATAGCGACATTCATGATTTTTTATCCATATTGTGCCGTCGGGCTGAACATTGCCGTAAATCTCGGGCAGATCAGGGGGATATTCCGAGGTGGCGCCTCTCGGCAGCAGAAAAAATGCCGCCAAAATTACAATAAAAACCATTGAGACAGCTAAGAGCCATTTGGGGAAGCCTTTGCTTTTGGGCGTGGCGCCGCCGTTATCGGTGTCGTCATAACAGCAGGTTTCTTCCGCCTTTTCGTGTAGTTTGACGGCGGGCTCATGGACTTTAACCTCGGCGGCTTTTGCAGGAGATGAAAGGGAGACAGTTGGCTTTTTGTCACGATAAAGCGCTTCTGTCAGCTGCGAAACCGAGGAGTATTCTGAATTGAGACCCTTTTGAAGGGCTTCGGAAAAACTCTGCGTGACATCTATTCCGGCTGTATCGGAAAGAGGTAGCGGCTGTATTTTATTGGATAATTCCGCAGAGCCGCAGGGGTTTACACCGCTGACCATCTGATAGAAAACGGCGCACAGGTCCCGTATGTCCTTTTTTTCAAGAGTAGCTGTCGATTTGCGCACGCCGTAAAAATCAGTCAGCTCAAGAGAGCCGTCTTTGCGCAATATGATGCTTTCAGCGTCGATACCTGTGTGGCACACTCCCTTGCCGTGCATTTTGCCGACGGCGGAAAGTATGGGTTTCATAAGCGCAAGAGCCTGTTTTTGAGAAAAAAGCCTGCCCGAAATGTCTGCATACTGCTTTAAATCAATTCCTTCAGAAAACTCCGTGACTATGTATTCGGTGCCGTTTTCCTCGATAAAATCCACGGCATGAGTGATATTTTCAAGCCCTTTAAGGCGGCAAAGCAGGTCATATCTGCATCTGAATTCCTTAAGAGAGGCAGCAAAGGCAGCTTTGTCCGATTTATCGATGGGAATGACGGAGCTTCCGTCTCTTTGGACAATGTCTGCGGGAAATAGCTCGGAGACTCGGAGAACTTTCTCTTTATCGGAACCGAGGGCTGTGTATACTGTATATTCGGAAGTCTGTCTTACAGCCGTTCCCAAAAGGTAGTTACCGCCGATTTCTGTAAAGGGAGGAAGGGTGCGAAAGCACGATTTTACAACCCTCGGAGCATAGCCGCATCTGTGGCACGGAAAACCCGAATCGAGACTTTTCATGCAAAAGGGGCATAGAGGATATGTATTTGCCATATGGATTATACTCCCTCCTTTGAGGACTCAAGATCGGATATCAGCTCGTCCAAAACCGACAGGGTCTTTTCCATGGAATAGACATATTTACTGTCGGGCAGGGAACGGATAAAGGAGCAGAACGACTCGCCTATGCCGCTTTCCTCGATGTGGAGATTGCAGGAATAGGCTCCGCCGATGAATCCTTGAACGGCGTAGATGTGAAGACCGAATTTCGGGTCGCAGGTCAGCGTAAGATAGGGCGGAATGGGCAGTTTTTCGGTGTCGGCTATACAGCCCTTTACATTTCCGCAGGCGATGTCGTCGCGGAAAGAACGCAGTATTTCTATGCGGGTCGCCATATTTACAGGCATTATGAGCTCGGGAGGCAGATCTATTGCCACGCCGTCTTTTGCGAACTGCCTGAGACCTTGTTCTGAAAAAATGGTGTAGTAGTTTCCCGTAAGTTTTCTCAGGCGTTCGAATCTCTTGTCGCTCAGCTCGATGAGCATTTCCCTGTTCGGAACATCGGGGCGGAAATGCTTTGCTATTCTGTCGCGGGTGTAGTAGTGCCCGAGACAGGGCTGTGTCATAAGAGTATAGTAGCTGTCTTCGTCGGTGCCCTGCATGTATGACGAGAGCACATGCTTGATGTCGTTTGAATATGAGTTTAACGGCTGACATTCGTTTAAAACCTGTGAAAAACGGCGCTCATACAGTTCGATAAGCTGGGGATCTGTCTCGATACGGGCGATGGAAAGTTTTGAGTCGAGACGGATAAGACAGCGGGGAGTTATGATAAAAAAGGGCAGAGGGTCTATGTCGGCAAAGGCTCCGGAGTTTTCAAAATAGTAGTGGGCAAAATGTCTGCCGCCCGACACAAGGGAAAGGGGCAGAAGTCTTTGCAGAGTATGCAGATTGGCCTGTCTGTTGTCTTCGCCCGTTCTGTCGGGCAGAAAAGGCACCATCTGGCGGACGGTGAAATCCCGTCCCGAACGCCACAGCTGAAACAAGTCGGATATTACCGAGCAGGCGGCAGGTATGTAAAGGGAAATACAGTTGTTTTCTTTGGCGGTTTCATGAAATATTATTGAGCGGAGAGCCGCCTCTATCTGAGGTCTGCCGGGAATCAGACAGGGAGACGAGGGAAAAACCGATATCTCGGAAAAATCCCTTGCGGGAGAACGGGAGGAAAAATGGAGCTGTGAAAGCTCGGAAAGCAGACCGCATATGGCCTCCTGTGTGCGGTATATGTCCTCTCCCTGCAAAAGCATTTCATAGTAAAGGCTCAACTCCCTTGACTGGGGAAGGGTGAGCTGAAGATATTGGCTCAGCCTGCGCACGGCGGTATAGGGCAGAAGTCTTTCATCTTTAAGAGCCTTGTGTATAGATGTGCGTTCAAGACCTGTGTTTTTCGCGATTCTGGCGATGGGCTCGCCTCTTTTTTCGATAAGTTCTTTTAAATAAACGGAAAATCTTGACATACTGTGATTCCTCCGTAAAAATAATTTACAACAATATTAAATATATTATAACATTTTTTGACCCTTTGTGTGCCTTAAAGTGTTATAAGTAAGTGCAAAAATAAATGTAAAATTCTGTCACACTTTTTGTCACAGAAAATCTCGGTCTCAAAGTATCTTTTTTTACAGAAGACATGCTTTTTATGGCATAAAAAAAGACAGGTGTGATTTGTCTGATATAATAAAACAAAAAACAAGGGGGTATGAGTATGCCGAAAAAAGCGTTCGGAGTGTTTGTCATTTTATCGTCATGCGTTCTGATGCTGATAATACTTATTATGCTGTTCGGCAGTCAGTTCGGAATCAGTACGATAAGAGAAAAAGAGACGCTCTCTATGGACAAACTCATGGAATACGCAGATACCAAGGACGGGGTTACCACCATTCCCGATCTGTATATGCTTTACGAAGTGCTTAAGGAAGAGAATGAAAACGTGGAGAGTACGGAAGATATCGACGATTTTATGCTGAAAAAGCTCAAAAGCGGGGATTATCCCAAGAGAACGGTCGTCAATCCCGAGGAAGACGAAGAGGTTATATATGATACATACAGAGAGGGCATAAAGAAAATCATAAGGGATGCTTCGGGCGGGGCGAGCATAACACCTGTCGAAACACCGTGGGGAAATATCGGAGGATAGATATGAAAAGAAAACTGAAAAGAATCGCGGCTTTTATTCTCTGTATCCTTCAGCTCACATGCCTTGTCGGAACAGGTTCTCTTGCCGATGAGGAAAAAGAAATAGACCGCATGACGGGAGGATATGCCGAAAGTGTCTCGAAAAAGTACATAGATTTTTTCAGGGGAGTCACATATAAATATCTGTACGACGACAGTTTTTACTCATCGAATATGATGTATTCCTCCATTGTCAACGATACCTTCGGCTATGTGAGTGTAAAATGGGGTCTCGGAATGATGGATGAGGAGCTGGATTATGAGAGCTGCATAAGGGTGCTTGCCACCATAATTCAGATGCAGGAAAACGGCTTTACATCGTCATATGCCAACCTTTCTCAATATGATTCGCTGAAATCGGTGGCGGAATACGGCATGGATATAATCGACATAGTCGCAGGCTCAATAGCGGTGGAGGGCATCAAAGGTGATTTGGGAGAGAAGATAAGCGATGCACTGGGAGTGTCTATCGATTTGGCCGGTCTGACCTTTGACACACTGGAGGAGTATAAATTTATAGATTCCCTGCTTTCGGGCTATGAGAATCATGCGGCTTTTCTGAGAGCGGTCAGAGACAACACGAAGATACTGGACGAAATGAGAGAGGCGGCGGGCGATATGCTGGATATCGTGCATAAATCGGCCGAAATACGCCTTGAAGCCGTTAAAAACCTCGATGACAGCGTAATGGAGCTGGCGATGAACGATGTGTTCAGCGACGCTTTGCTGGATGCTCTCAAATCGACCGACACATACGCAAATGATCAGGCCGTAAGAGCCATACTGGACTGGAGCGAGGAGCAGAAAAGCATGGTCATGTCGACTTTCGGCGCGGCTTCCACGATTTATAAGCTCGACATGCTGGCAGGAGATATGCTTTTCGGAACAACAGACATATATAAGCGATTTGCCGAGATAGAGGCGCTTTATTGGGTTACAAACGCCGTGCAGGATGAGATAGGAGAAACTGTCGTCATGAGCAGCGATCCGTATAAAAATCTCGAACACGCCCGAGAGGTCGTGCCGCTTTTTCAGTATCTCATACTGCTCAGGATGAGGAGTGAATACTGCCTTCAGCAGATGGTCTATCAGGATGCACAGGCTTTCAGCCTGATAAAGCTCATGTTCGACGATACCGACGCGGCGGTCGATTACTACCTCAAGATGGAGGAGTTTTTCGACAGAGCGTGGAAAGAGGTGTCGGCTATCCTGGACTATGAATGGGAAGGCGGCAGCACCTCGGAAGGTGACTTTATGAATAAGCTGGCGGAGCTTGCGGCGCAGTGCGGGGTGATATCCATAGGCACCGAGGATTACACGGCTTCCGACGGATACAGCAGCATACCGAAAGAGCGCATAACAGGTCTTTTGAGCGCCGATATATATGACTACGACCGAGACGGAGCGGACGAGCTTGTAACCGTGAGGTTTGAGGACAACGGCGGCGACGAATGGGCAGACGAAAGCATATGCTATATTTCCGTATATGAAAACAGCGGAGGAGAAATCGTTTTATCCGATGAGAAACAGACAAATATCATGTCGCTGAGAAACATGGAGAACGACAGTTCCGTTCAGCTTTCGAGGTATACCGATGAGAGCGGAAAAACCGCCCTCTATCTCGACTTTTTCAATAGAATGATCGGATGCTCTTTCGGAGTGATAAAGATCAGCTACGACGGGACATCACTGGGTGTGGTCAAGGCGGTAAAGGGTAGTGAATTTGAATTCGATGCCGGTGTTTTCACATCTGAAAGCGATGATGTGCTGCAGGGAGTTTGGAATCAGGAGTTTTATCACTACAATGACGATGACTACGGCTGGGCCGTTATGGACGATGTAAAGACAGCCAAACTGGAGCAGTACAGGGAGACATACAGACAGAAGATGAACGAGATGAACCTTGACATCCTGATCCCGTCGGGAAGTTATTTAAATCCCGACAGCCCCGATGTTGGAGAGTATACTCCCGAAAGGGAAGAGGAGTTCAATAAAGAGGTAGAAGCTTTGGAACAGTTCTATTACGACGACTGCGTAAGAAGGACATACGAGAGATTTACACCTACTGACGGCGGGGAGCTCACAGAGCTGTGCGGAATTCTCGCTCCGACATTTTTCAATGAAAATACGGTGGACAGCGGAATGGGCTTCAATTACAGCGCCGTAAGGCTGATATGCTTCGATTCATCGGGAGTTTTGGACAATTTCAGATAATCAAAACTGTGCATGTATTTTTCACTTTGCGGTCACATGTTTTGTCACAGCTTGGCCTTGAAACGATACTTCTGTAAAATAGAGATGATTTATTTTATTCGAAGGAGATGAGGCGGTTGCTCAAAATAGCTGTCTGCGACCCTAAAAAGTCCCACAGGGACGCCCTGTGCGACGCTTTGGCCAAGCTGCTTTTTGACAGCGCGGAATATCGGTTTGAATTCTTTTCAAAAGGCGAAGAACTGGTGAGCAGAAGAGATTTTCAGCTTGTCTTTCTCGAGATAGCTCTTGACGGAGATATGAACGGCTTTGAAACGGCGGGAAAAATAAAATATCTCTCCCCCGAAACCGACATAATATTTCTCACCGAATTCGGTGAATACATAGGAGAGGGGTACAGGTATCACGCCTTCGATTTTCTCATAAAGCCTGTGTCCATGGGCAGACTTCAAGATACCATGGAGCGATATCTCACCGAAAAGAGAAAAAGACCGGCCGACTTTTTAAGTGTTACGGCAAACAGGGAGAATATCAGGCTGCCACTTCGGGATATATATTTTCTCGAAAGTCAGAAACGCAAGGTGACGGCGCGCACGGCGGAAGGAGACGCGGAATTCTACGCAAGGCTTGACGATCTGGAAAATGTGCTTAAAGACTCGGGTTTTGTCCGCTGTCATCAGAGTTATCTTGTAAACGCAAGGTACATAAGAAGGGTAAACAGTTCCGAGCTGGAGCTTATGGGCGGACTGCGCCTGCCTGTAAGCAGGACACATATAAAAAATATAAAAGCTGCCCTTGAAAATCAGACAGGCAGCATATAGGACAGAGATAAGGAGAATAAAATGAATTTGGTGAGATGTAAAAACGGACATTTCTACGACAGCGATAAAAACGGAGACATCTGTCCCTACTGCGCAAAACTTGAGCAGAATACTCAGGTTACAGATAAAATTGAGGAGGAAATCCATACAAAACCTGTTGAACCTCCCAAAATGCCGGTAAAAGAGGAGATAAAGCCTGCGGCAAAGAACGATAAAGAAAATACAGCTGAGGAAAACGACGATTTTACCGTGGAGTACTATTCAAAGGCCATAGGGGCGGAGCCCGTCGTCGGCTGGCTCGTCTGCATAGAGGGCGAGTACAAAGGCGAGAGCTTTCCTCTGAAATCGGGACGAAATTTCATAGGCAGGGCGGCGAATATGGACATAGTTTTGAGCGCCGATTACAGCGTGGCAAGGCTGAGACATGCGTCTGTAATATATGAGCCGAGAAGCCGCAAATTCATAGTGGCGGCGGGAGAGTCGAGGGAGCTGTGCTATCTCAACAATGAAGTGGTGCTGTCAAATATGAAGATGGAAGCATATGATGTGCTCAATCTCGGCGGCACAAGCCTCATGCTGATACCCTGCTGCGGCGAGCGATTTTCCTGGGAGGACGGTCTGTCAAAGTAAAAAAAGGCATAAAAAAGCCACCCATTCGGGTGGCTTTAAAATTATTCTTCGCGGAAGGTGACTTTTCCGTCCTCTATGGAGTCGACTATGGCGAGAGACTGGAGATTTACTCCCTGTTCTCTCAAAAGCTTGCCGCCGTCCTGAAATCCTTTTTCTATGACGATTCCGCAGCCTGCAAGATTGGCGCCCGACTGTCTGACTATCTCCATAAGACCTTTGAGAGCCTGACCGTGGGCGAGAAAATCATCGATGACCAAAACACAGTCGCTTTCATTCAAATATTTTTTGGCCACCTGCACCTCAAAGAGCTCTCCTCTTGTATAGGAGCGAACGGGAACGGTGTAGAGCTCTCCGTCGAGGTTTTTGGACTTTGTCTTTTTTGCAAAAATCACATCGGCGTTGTCAAAATACTGGGCGGCTATGGCGGCTATGCCTATGCCCGAGGCCTCTATGGTCAAAATTTTATTTATTTCTTTTTGCGGAAAACGGCGTCTGAATTCCTTGCCTATTTCCTGAAGCAGAGTTATGTCCATGCGGTGATTCAAAAAGCTGTCAACCTTGAGCACCCCGCCGTCCTTGACCTTGCCGTCCTGCAAGATTCTGCGCTTTAAAAGTTCCATATCCCGACCCCTTTTCTTAAATCGCCGCCCTCATGTCGCATCGGCAGCGTTCTGTATGTGTAAATTATTTCTTATTATATCATTTTTTCGGGGAATCGGCAAGCGGAAAATAAAAATTTCTGATGTTATGCACCATATTTTTTGCCGCTTTTTGGTAAGAATTGTCGGAAATATGGATTTTTGAAAAAAGTGTGGCGAAAGGGCGAAAAGTATGGTAAACTAAAAGAAAATTGCGCGTATATCGTCGGCAGTACGGGCCGACAGTTTCTACCTCCCGCCGAATCGGGAGACTACGCTTTATATAAAACGCCGTCGGCTTTGATACGGCGTTTTCTTTGCGTGGGGCAGGCTGCCCGGCGATGCGCGGTGTCATAGTAAGGAGTTTTTATATGTCTGAACAGAATGTGTATCGCCTCGACGGCCGCGTGCCCCTGCCGAAAGCCCTGGCTTTGGGTATTCAGCATGTGCTGGCAATGTTTTTGGGAAATGTATCCCCGCTGCTCATCATAGCTGGCATGCTCAACATGGATGTTTCCCTCAAGACCTCCCTCATTCAGAACGCCATGTTTATTGCCGGTGTAGTCACCCTCGTGCAGCTCTACCCCATATGGAAGATAGGCTGCGGTCTGCCCGTGGTAATGGGAACAAGCTCGGGCTTTATAGGCACATGTAAGGCCATAGGCGGAACCTTCGGCTACGGAGCCATACTGGGCGCGTCGCTGACAGGATCTATTTTGGAGATAATTCTCGGCTTTTTCATCAAGCCTTTGAAAAAGCTCTTCCCGCCCGTCGTCACAAGCCTTGTCATAATGTCCATCGGCCTTTCTCTTCTGCCCGTCGGTATAAACTATTTCGCAGGCGGTTCGGGCGCTGCCGACTTCGGCCACTGGAAGCACCTTTTGGTAGGTCTCATCGTGGTGGTCGTGATAGTTTTGCTCAAGCAGTTCACAAAGGGATTTTTGAGCGTTTCGGCAATACTTATAGGTATAATTGTGGGATATATCGCGGCGATAGCCATGGGAATGGTCGATTTTCAGCCGGTGGCCGACGCTGCATGGATAAGCCTTCCCAAGCCCCTCTTTATGCTCGATATCAAGATGGAGTTCCACTGGCAGGCAATGGTTGCCATGGCCATCATGTTCGTCGCCACAGCAGTTGAAACTGTCGGCGATATCTCGGGTATTACAAACGGCGGTCTTGACAGAGAGCCCACCCATCAGGAGCTCTCGGGCGGCGTAATCGCCGACGGCTTCGGAAGCCTTGTGGCCGCCCTCTTCGGCGTTTTGCCCAATACATCTTTCAGTCAGAATGTAGGACTTGTCGCCGTGACGAAGGTAGTAAACCGTTTCTGCATAATGACAGGTGCGGTATTCCTCATTCTCTGCGGCTTTGTGCCCAAGCTCTCGGCTCTCTTTTCGGCAATGCCCCAGTCGGTGCTGGGCGGCGCCGCCGTCATCATGTTTGCCATGATACTTGTCAGCGGCATGCAGTCTCTGCAGCGTGAAAAATTAGACGGAAGAAACGGTATGATAGTGGCTCTGGCTCTCGGTCTCGGTGTGGGACTGGGAATGGTGCCCAGTGCCCTCGATCAGATGCCCGAGTGGGTCGGTCAGATATTCGCCCAGAACGGCATTATCATGACATTCGTCATAGCTACCGTCATGAATCTCATACTTCCCAAAGACAAAGAATAAGACAGGATTCCCGGGGCTGTCCGTAATGCCGGGGCGCATTACGGGCGGTCTCGGATTTTTTTGAAAAATATTACAAAAAATATCGACAAGGCACAGCCTTTTTGATAGAATATAGTTAGAAAGGAATATTTATCATGTTTAATAGAAAATCCTTTATTGCGCTTTTCCTTGTGTCTGCAATGCTCTTGTCTTTGCTTGCAGGCTGCACAGGCAAGACAGAAACAACAGCTTCCACTGAGACTACGACAGCAAATTCCGAGTCCACCGAGGCAACAAGCGAGAAAACAGGCATATCCTTTACCGACCACGCAGGACGCACAGTCACCCTTGACGAGCCTGCCGAAAAGGTAGTGTCGGTGTACTATCTTTCCACATCTCTGCTTGCGGCTATCGGAGCCGAGGACAAGATTGTCGGCATCGAGATGAAGGCCGACACAAGAGCGCTTTACAAAGAAGCTTTCCCCGAGTTTTTGGAGCTTCCCGCAGTAGGCTCGGGCAAAGGAGTCAATGTGGAGGAGACGGCGGCTCTGGAGCCCGACCTCGTAGTTCTCCCCATATCCCTCAAGGATTCGGCAGAGCAGTTTGAACAGCTCGACATTCCCGTAGCCGTCATAAACCCCGAGACTATGGATACATTTTTAGAGACTGTTGACTTCTTGGGTATGGCAACAGGCTGCGAAGAAAAGGCCCGGCAGCTCATAGCCTACTATAAGGAAGTAATGGAAGATGTGTCCGAGAGAACGGCGAATCTTGAGGACAAGCCCTCTGTGTATATAGCAGGCAGCGATATGCTCCGCACAGCAGGCAGCGGCATGTATCAGAACGACCTCATCGAGATGGCGGGCGGCGTAAATGTTGCAGCCTCCATTGAGGACAGCCAGTGGGCAGATATTTCTGCAGAGCAGCTGGTGACATGGAATCCCGACAAAATCTACCTTGTGTCTTACAGCGACTACACAAGAGATGAGTTTGTATCCGATGAGCGTTTCGCTTCTCTCGACGCCGTAAAGAATGCCGACAGCTGTGTGACGGTGTTCCCCGGCGAGCTTGAGCCCTGGGATTATCCCACAGCTTCCAGCGTTCTCGGAATACTCTGGCTGGCAAATCAGCTCCACCCCGATGTGGTGACAGCTGAAGAGGTGGAGACGGCGACTGCCGAGTTCTATCAGACATATTTCGGAATTGAATAAAACATTTTAAAATAAAGGAGGGATCGGCATTGCGAAAAATCTTCCGGGTGATACTCATCGTCTGGATAACAGTGCTGGTCCTTTCTGTCTGTATCGGCCGCTATCCCATAACATTGAGCGATATGCTGAATATTTTTATGGGAAAGCCCCAGTCCGATACCGTGTCGGCGGTGTTTTGGGGCATAAGACTGCCGAGAGTATTGGCGGTGGCATTCGGCGGCGGAGCACTGGCTCTTGCAGGCGCAGTTTTTCAGACGGTGTTTTCAAACCCTCTGGTATCTCCCGATGTACTGGGAGTGACGGGAGGGTGCTCTGTGGGAGCGGTATTCGCCATACTTTTTCTGCCATCATTCATGCTGCCAATATCATCTTTTGCATGCGGCGCAGCGGCGGTGCTTTTCGCCCTGTTCTTGGCAAAGTTTGTAAAGTACAACAAGGTTTTGGGTATGGTTCTGGCAGGCATCGCTGTGGGCAGTGCCTCATCGGCGGCGCTCATGTTCATGAAGTTTTTTGCCGACCCAGAAAAACAGCTGGCATCGATAGAGTATTGGCTGATGGGAAGTTTTCAAAATATAAGCGGATACCAAAAACTGACTGTCATACTGGCTTTGGGCATTCCGTGCTGTCTGATATTGTATTTTCTGCGCTTTCCAATACAGCTTTTGGCATTGGGGGACGACTCGGCCGAAAGCCTCGGAATAAGACCAAACGCCGTAAGGCTTTGGGCTGTATCAGCCGCCACGGTTTTGGTGGCGGTGGTGGTGTCGGCGGCAGGCACGATAAACTGGATAGGTCTTGTGGCGCCCCACATTGTAAGGCTCATGGGCGGAAAGGACATCACCAAAAGCATGGGCAGCTGTTTTTTAACGGGAAGCGTACTTCTGATGGCGGCAGACCTTTGCGCACGGTCGCTGACAAGTCTTGAAATACCGATAGGAATTTTTACATCGCTTTTCGGAGCGGCATTTTTGGCCTTTCTCATTTTCAGAGGGGGTCTTGCGAAAGGGGGCAGAGAGGTATGAGCCTTTCAGTGTCGAATCTCACAGTCTCCCTCGGCGGCAAACATGTGCTGAGAGACATTACCTTTGAGCTGCCCGAGAGGGGAATGTATTTTCTTTTAGGCCCCAACGGAGCAGGCAAAACTACCCTTTTGAAAGCCGTCAGAGGTCTTGTAAAGGCAGACTGCGGAGAGATAAAGTGGCAAAAAAGACCGATAAAGAGCTATTCGGCAAAGGAGCTGGCAGGTGAGATGTGCTATCTGCCTCAGCAGACCCCGAGCCTTGACATGAGCGTCATGAGCTTTGTCCTTTTAGGGGCGGCCCCCTATTTGAAATGGGGAGCTGTGCCGGGAGAAAAGCACAGAGAACAGGCACTTGCAGCTCTTAAAGATTTGGGCATAACCGAGCTCGCCGACAAGTCGATGGAAGAAATAAGCGGCGGAGAGAGACAGCTTGCGGCTTTGGCTCAGGCTTTGGTGCAAAACTCACCTCTTATGCTTTTGGACGAGCCAACGGCAAATCTCGATGTAAAGCGTCAGAGAGATTTTTTTAATCTTTTGAGAGAAATAGTAAAAATAAGAAAAAAGTGCGCCCTTCTGAGCGTTCACGACCCCAATCTGGCGCTGAATTACGGCGACGGAGTAATAGTTCTCACGGGAAGTGAAACGACATTTTTAAAGGGTGCACAGGATATAAAAGAAAGGCTGTGCGGCGTACTTCGCCCAATATACGGGCAGGAGCTTGCGCTGTCGGCCGACGGATTTTGTTATTGGAAAACCCAAAGGAGGCTTTAATATGTTTACCGCACAGCAATATGTCAAAGCTTCCTCCCTTGAGGAGGCATTTGAACTCAATAAGAAAAAGAGCAGCGCTGTTTTGGGCGGAGGTTGCTGGCTCAGGCTGGGAAAACGCTCTATCGGCACAATTATAGACCTGTCGGGTCTGGGGCTTGACAAAATAGAGGAAAAAGACGACGGCTTTTATATAGGCGCCATGGTGACGCTGAGACAGCTTGAAACCGACGCAAGGCTCAAAGAGGTGTTCGGCACAGGATTTGCAGATATGACCCGACACATCGTCGGCGTGCAGTTCAGAAACTGCGCCACTTTGGGCGGCAGTCTATTTTCAAGGTTCGGTTTTTCAGACATACTCACCTATCTTCTCGCCCTCGACTGTCAGGTGGAACTGGTGGGAGCGGGCACTGTGTCCCTCGAGGAATTTTCAAAGATGCCCTTTGACAGAGATATTCTCAAAGGTATAATAATAAAGAAAAACGGCAGGAAGGCCGTGTATGAGAGCTTCAGAAACACCGAGACCGACATTCCTGTGCTGACCTGCGCTCTGTCGCAGCTGGGAGATGAGCTTAGACTCGTCATAGGCGCAAGACCTGCAAAAGCCGCAGTCATAGACGGCGTGTCTTTGGAAAATGCCGATTCTCTCATGGAAAAGGCAAAGGCTCTGACCTTCGGAGACAATCTCAGGGCAAGCGGAGAATACCGCAGACATTTGGCGGGCGTTTTGACAAACAGAGCTCTTAAAGCTTTGCAGGAGGTGAAATAATGCAGATAACGGTAAATCTTAACGGCAAAAGAGTTACGGGAGAGATAGCTCCCGATACGGTGCTTTTGGATTTTGTAAGAGAACAGGGCTGCCTTTCGGTAAAGAGAGGCTGCGAGACCTCAAACTGCGGACTTTGCACCGTCCATATGGACGGAAAACCCGTCCTCTCCTGCAGCGTGCTGGCGGCAAGAGCCGACGGAAAGAGCGTCACCACCCTTGAAGGTCTTCAGAAAGAGGCCGAGGAATTCGGCGCATTTCTGGCAGACGAGGGCGGAGAGCAGTGCGGTTTCTGCAGTCCCGGATTTATAATGAATGTTCTGGCAATGGTGAACGAGCTTAAAGACCCCACAGAGCAGGAGATACAGCAGTATCTTGCCGGAAATCTCTGCCGCTGTACAGGCTATCAGAGCCAGCTGAGAGCCATAAAGAAATATTTGGCAATGAGACAGGAGGAGAGCAGATGAGTTATGTAAACAGCCGCGTCCGCAAAAAGGACGCCATGAGCCTCGTCACGGGCAAGCCTGTCTATACAGGGGATATGGTTCCTCAGAATGCCATTGTGGTAAAGCTTTTGAGAAGTCCTCACGCCCACGCAGTTATAGAGAACATTGATGTTTCTGCCGCCATCAAAGTGCCGGGAGTTGAAGCGGTTTACACCTGGGAAGATGTGCCCAAGGTGAGATTTACAACGGCAGGTCAGACCTATCCCGAGCCAAGCCCCTATGACCGTCTTATCCTTGACAGGCACATACGCTGTGCAGGTGACCCTGTGGCTATAATTGCAGCCGAAAATGAGGGCGCTGCCCAGAAAGCCATGAGACTTGTAAAAGTGAAATACAAGGTTTTGGAGCCCCTTCTCGATTTTACAAAGGCAAAGGACAACCCCATAATCGTCCACCCTGAGGAGGATTTCAAGGCTCTCTGCCCTGTAGGCGCAGACAACAAGAGAAATCTGTGCAGTACAGATATCTTTGAGGTGGGAGATGTAGAGGAGAGCTTTAAAAATTGTGATGTGGTTTTGGAGCGCACCTATAACACAAAGGCAAACAATCAGACCATGATGGAGACATTCCGCACATTTTCCTACATGGACGAGTATGGCAGGCTGAGCATCGTCAGCTCCACTCAGGTACCTTTCCATGTGCGCCGTATTCTGTCCAACGCCCTTGAGATTCCCAAGGCTCAGATAAGAGTTGTAAAGCCCCGTATAGGCGGCG
>ERZ779866.1393-NODE-1393-length-24557-cov-3.501428_pt1 | contig 24557 bp, 21 predicted proteins | sample MGYA00511248_ERZ779866 | MGnify/ENA primary metagenome ERZ779866 (study PRJEB29588, sample SAMEA2155758) | human gut metagenome | biome: human gut; feature: human-associated habitat; material: faeces | place: Denmark | collected 2008/2010 ... | reverse complement strand
TTCCGTTCCCATCATCGGCGCGGTCTCCCCCCAGGGCGGCGACTTCTCCGAGCCTGTGACCCAGAACACCAAGCGGTTCGTGCGCTGTTTCTGGGGCCTGGACAAAAATCTGGCCTATGCCCGCCATTTCCCGGCCATCCAGTGGCTCACCAGCTATTCCGAATATCTGACAGACCTTTCCGGCTGGTATGAGACCAATGTGGACAAAAGCTTCGTAGAGTACCGGAACCGGCTGGTGATGCTCTTAAACCAGGAAAGCAGCCTCATGGAGATCGTAAAGCTCATCGGCTCCGATGTGCTGCCTGATGACCAGAAGCTGGTCTTAGAGATCGCCAGAGTGATCCGGCTGGGCTTTCTGCAGCAGAACGCCTTCCACAAGGACGATACCTGCGTACCCTTAAAAAAGCAGTTTAAAATGATGGAGATCATCCTGTATCTTTATGAAAAATGCCGGGCCCTCATCTCTATGGGCATGCCGGTGTCCGTACTGAAGGAGGAAAAGATCTTTGAACGCGTCATAGCCATCCGGTATGACGTACCCAATGACCGTCCGGACATGTTCGACGGCTATAAAAAGCAGATCGACGATTTCTATAACTCCGTCATGGAACGGAACGCATAAGGAGGCATAAGAAAATGGCAATCGAATATCTGGGCTTAAGCTCATTAAACGGCCCCCTGGCGGTCCTGGAAGGCGTTTCCGGAGCCGCCTATGATGAGATCGTGGAAATGACCGTAAACGGGAAGGAAAAAAAGCTGGGCCGCATCATCGAGGTCTATGAGGATAAAGCCGTGATCCAGGTCTTTGAGAGCACGGAAAACATGGCGCTCCGCAATACCCACACCCGGCTCACTGGCCATCCCATGGAGATCGGAGTGTCCGTGGATATGCTGGGGCGCACCTTCGACGGCATCGGAAATCCCATCGACGGCCTGGGACCGGTCCTTGCCGAAAAACGGCTGGATGTCAACGGAAAGCCCCTGAACCCTGTGGCCAGAGAATACCCAAGAAACTATATCCGCACCGGAATTTCCGCGATCGACGGACTGACAACTCTGATTCGTGGACAGAAGCTTCCGATTTTCTCCGGAAATGGACTTCCGCACGATCAGCTTGCTGCACAGATTGTAAAACAGGCTTCTCTTGGAAGCGATTCTGATGAAAAATTTGCAATCGTATTCGCTGCTATGGGTGTCAAACATGACGTTGCTGATTTCTTCCGTAACACATTTGAAGAAAGCGGTGTTGCCGATCATGTAGCAATGTTTTTGAATCTGGCAAATGACCCGGTTGTAGAACGTCTGATCACACCAAAGGTTGCACTGACAGCTGCGGAGTATCTGGCATTTGAACAAAATATGCATATCCTCGTTATCCTTACCGATATGACTTCTTTCGCAGAAGCCATGCGTGAGGTCTCTTCCTCAAAAGGAGAAATTCCCAGCCGTAAAGGATTCCCGGGATATCTGTATAGTGAACTGGCAACCATCTACGAACGTGCCGGTATTGTACAAGGCGTAAACGGATCTGTAACACAGCTTCCGATCCTGACTATGCCAAACGACGATATCACGCATCCAATTCCTGACCTGACGGGATATATCACCGAGGGACAAATTGTACTTGACCGCCCGCTCCATGGACAGTCAATCTATCCTCCGATCAATATCCTGCCATCCCTTTCCCGTCTGATGAAGGACGGTATCGGAGAAGGTTTTACACGTGAAGATCATCAAGATCTTGCCAATCAGTTATTCTCCGCTTATGCAAAAGTTGGAGATGCAAGAAATCTGGCTTCTGTTATCGGTGAAGATGAACTTTCACCACTGGATAAGAAATATCTGGAATTCGGAATCGACTTTGAACAGCACTACATCGGACAGGGTGTTAATGAGAATCGTACGATGGAAGAGACTTTGGATCTGGGATGGAAACTTTTAGGAAAACTCCCTAGAGAAGAACTCGACCGTGTTGATACGAAGATTCTTGATAAATACTATAAACCTGCTGTAGAAGACTAGGGAAAGGAGGGAGCTTCATGGATCCACGTACATTTCCAACAAAGGGTAATCTGATGCTGGCCAAGAACTCTCTTGCACTTGCCCGGCAGGGTTATGATCTGATGGATAAGAAGCGTAACATCCTGATTCGTGAACTGATGGATCTGATTGAAGAAGCACGCACCATACAGGAAGAGATTGATTCAACATTTACTTATGCGTATCAATGTCTGCAGCGTGCTAATATCGAAAACGGTATCAGCATGGTAGAACAGCTCGCCTACACTGTACCGATTGAAAATTCTATCACGATCCAGACACGAAGTATCATGGGAACCGAGATTCCTCATGTGAAATATGTACCGGACGCCGGTCAGCCGACCTATGCCTTCAGTACCACAAAGGAATCGATCGATATTGCCCGTGAGGCCTTCCGCAAGGTAAAAGACCTTACGATCAAGCTCTCCATGGTTGAAAACGCCGCTTACCGTCTCGCAAGTAATATCAAGAAGACGCAGAAACGAGCAAATGCTCTCCAGAACATTACAATTCCAATGTATTCAAATCTGGTCTATTCGATCACCAATGCACTGGAAGAAAAAGAGCGTGAAGAGTTCACGCGTCTGAAAGTGATCAAGAGAATGAAAGAGAAAAAAGCCTCCGGTTAACGGGGGCTTTTCCTTTCCACAGGATACTATTCTCAGTATACCTGAATTCTCATATTGCAACAACGATCTGATATTCTTTTTCAAAAGTCTCTCCGCTCTCTACCTTATTAATTCCAGGCTTCTCAGAGATTTCTTTATCAAATCCAATATTATCGCATCTTCCCATCCATGGTTCCAGGCAGACAAACGGTGCGTCTTTTACAGACCAGATTCCATAGCTTGGAAATCCTTCTGACTTAACTCCCACATACGGAGTTCCGTCTTTATGACAGATCCATGCTTCTTCAATCTGCGTATTATCAAAGATCAACGCATCATTTTCAAAAAGTTCTTCTGTCAACGGATATGTCTCTTCATTTAGTTTCATCTCATGCAGTTTCTCCGGATCAGGAGCCATTTCTTTCATATTGATCAGACAATACTTCAATTCATCTTTTCCAGGGAACTTCAGAATATAATCTGTCTTTCCTTCCTCGTTCTTTGCAAAGCGGAAGGCCGGATGCGCTCCGATTGTGAAATAAATTGTCTCATCAGACGGGTTCTTTACTTCCCATTTTACATGGAGTACATTTTTTTCCAGTGTATAAGTAATGAAAAGTTCAAAATCAAATGGATAAACTTCCTTCATCTCTTCTGTTGATGTCAGAAGAAAGATTGATGTTTCTTTGCCTGCATGAATACATTTGAACTCACTGTCTCTTGCAAATCCATGCTGTGATGTCGGATAGTGTGTGCCGTTGATCTTCACTGTGTTCTTATAGGTTTTTCCCACATTTGGAAATAGCACCGGTGAATGACGTTTCCAAAATTTGGGTTCTGCATCCCAGAGAAGATCTGTACCTGTTTTCTTGTTATACAGTTTTGTCAGCTCCGCACCATGCTCAGCAATCTCTACGCTAAGCACATCATTCTCCATTTTAATCATGCTTTTTGTTCCTCCTTTATTCCCCTTAATTATTATCAGACTGCTCTACCTGTACGCAATTGTCTACCAGATAATCCAGTACTTTATCACGAAGGATTGCATCTTTCAGAACATCTTCTCCCACCTGCTCTTTGTAGGTATCCAGATCTGCTCCGGCTTTGTCCGCATACTCCTGCATTCCTTCTTTATATTCCTTATCAGACGGTTCCAGTTTCTCTTTCTTGGCGATCAGTTTTACAGCTTCTTCAAGCTGAACAGCCTGCTTTGCTGAGTCTTCAATTTTTTTGTTAAATTGATCTTCTGTCATCTTCAGATAAGTTGTAATAAAATCACTCAGCTCTACTCCGTACATCTGTGCGATCTGTGTATAGTAATCATTTGCCTGTTTCACCTGCTCATCTACTGCACCGTCAGGATATTTATTTACCTCTATCTGATCCAGTAAAGCAGTCTGTACTTCTTGTTTCAACTGTGAATTACCTGAATCGTCCTGCTGCTCCTGAAGAGAATTTTTTACCTCTTCCTTGTATTCATCAACCGTCTTGCTGCTTTCACTATTATTTGCAACCCACTCGTCTGTAAGCTCCGGTGTTACTTTTTGATAAATCTTATTCAATACAATGTGGAAATTTGCCGGTTTTCCTGCAAGATCAGAACTCTGATAATTCTCAGGAAACTGTACAGTGATATCAAACTCTTCGCCGGTATTATGTCCCACAATCTGGTCTTCAAATCCCTGATAATCGCCTGAAGCTCCGATAAACGATCCTGATCCAAGTTCCAGATCATATCCTGTAGCTGTGCCACCGTCAAATGCAACTCCATCCAGAGTTCCTGTATAGTCAATATTTACCCAGTCTCCGCTCTGTGCCGCGCGGTCTGTTACATCCTGTTCTGGCGCAGCAGCTTCCAGTCTGGACTGTATCTCCTGCTCTACAGAATCATCGGACACCTCGTTTTTGGCAACCTCTGTTACTTCAAGTCCTTTATATTTGTTCACTGTCACATAATCATTAGACAACTTACCACTTCCGCATCCTGCTAAAGATGCTGTCATCAGAACCGCTGTAAGAACCGCAATCACTCTTTTTTTCATTTTCCTGTTTCTCCTCTTTTATAATTTCTTTTTTATTTTTTTGTCTTATCCACTATAAAAGTGGTGACAGTAATCTGGAAAACTGTTCCTTGAACCGGATCAGTAAATTCCTCTCCTCATATATCTTTCGTGTCACTTGCGTACTCTTTGTCATATCATTCTCAAAAGCTCTTTCCAACCTCTGCACTGTACGCTCACTATAGATTGTTGCATTCACTTCAAAATTCAGGCCAAAACTTCGGATGTCCATATTCGCTGTACCTACACAGGCAACCATGCCATCTATTGATAATGTCTTTGCATGAAGGAATCCATTATTATAGACATAACATTTTGCGCCTGCTGCAACCATCTCCCCAATATAAGAATACGTTGCCCAGTAAACGAATGGATGATCTGGTTTGCATGGGATCATAATTCTGACATCTACCCCGGATCTGCTTGCAATCTTCAACGCATCCAGAATGGACGCATCCGGTATGAAATACGGTGTCTGTATATAAACATGATTTCTTGCACTGTGGATCAGATGAAGATAATTGTCATGGATTGTCTTCGTCTGTGAATCCGGTCCACTTGAGATAATCTGTACCGGATCAAATCCATGCCTGTCATACTGCGGAATCTCAAACAAATGATCTTCCAAAAACAAGTTCTCATGAGCTGCATAATTCCAATCCAGGACAAACCTCACTGCAAGAGATGTGACCGCTGCACCTTCAATACACAAATGTGTATCTCTCCAATAACCAAACTTTTCGTCTTTTCCAATATATTCCCTGCCTACATTGAAACCACCAACAAAGCCAACCTTTCCATCAATCACGACAATCTTTCTGTGATTTCGATAATTCACACGCATCTGAAGCTGTCCCAGAATCGCCGGGAAGAATTCTGCGACCCGAATTCCTTCGCATTTCAGCCTGTCCCAATCTCTTTTGTGCATGGTACGACATCCCATACTGTCAAACAAAACTCTGACTTCTACACCTTCATGTGCTTTCTCGATCAATACCTTCTCTATATCCTGCCACACTTCATCATTCCTGATAATATAATACTGTACATGGATATATTTCTTCGCACGTTTCATTTCCTCAATCAGTGCATGAAACTTCTCTTTACCATCTGTATAAATACGGATATCATTATTATCTGTCAGAACTGCCTGTCCGGCCTCCAGATTATAAAGCACAAGATCCCTGAACCGGTTAAGTGCCGGACTCGTCATCTTCAGCTGCCTGTGATAAATGGTTTCCTCCTGCCTTCGCACAGCGTATTTCAGCTCACCTTCAATCTCCTTTGCCTTAAACATCTTATTCTTGTGATAATCCTGCCCTATGATCAGATATAGAATAAATCCGACAATAGGAATAAAATAAAGCAAAAGCAGCCAGGTCCATACTGCCTGCGGTGATCTTCTTTCAAAAAATACAATAATCAGAGATAAAAGAATATTAATGATAACGATATTCTTCATAATAAAATGAAAAACCATCACCACTGTGTTCCATATTGTCTCTGCCATTCAACTCTTCCTTTCTCTTAATCAACGTGAAAATATTATTGCTCACTATACCCTATCACATTCTTCGGACAGCGCGTTACTGTTCACACGATGTGCGACCAGCAACGCCAGCGCTGCTATCTTTCTGCAAACAATAATAAACCACCATAATACATAGTATACTCGGTTTACGTCTTAAAAGTAACCCCAAATTGTAAAATTGTCCCCTGTCTGCTTGCACTTTGTAATAAAGAATGTTACAATATTAAATGCGAATTAAGCGGAAAATAGTATATAGGAGGGTTTTATCGTGAGTACACCTATGATAATCATGCTCATCGTCCTCGTAGTTCTCATCGGGGTTTGCGTAGCACTCTATTTCTTCGGAAAGAAAGCGCAGAAGAAGCAGGCTGAACAGCAGCAGCAGATGGACGCAGTTGCGCAGACCGTCAGCATGCTCATTATTGATAAAAAGAAGATGAAGCTAAAAGATGCAGGACTCCCGGCCGTTGTTCTTGAGAATACACCAAAGTATTTAAGACGTTCTAAAGTACCGGTTGTAAAAGCAAAGGTTGGACCAAAGGTTATGACTCTGATGTGTGATGCAAAGGTTTTCGAAGTTCTTCCGGTGAAGAAAGAAGCGAAAGTCGTTGTAAGTGGTATCTATATCACAAGCATTAAGAGTGTCCGCGGTGGTCTTGATATTCCAGAGAAAAAGAAGAAAAAAGGATTTTTCTCAAAGAAAGAAAAATAAAAACACCATTAAAATAAGTTCAGTCAAACAATTCGACTGAACTTATTTTTTTAATTCTTTTTCTTTTGTTCTTTTCTCACTGCTTCATATTTTTTCAGCTCATCCAACGCCTGGCCGCCCATCAGATACAGGATCACTGTATTGAATACCGTCATCAGCCCGATCCCGACATCGCCCAGATCCCATACAAATGTGTACGCTGCGATTCCTCCGATGAATAACATCACAAGTGCGAGCACTTTATATGCTGTCTGGGATGCCCAGTTGTCTCCAAACAGATAAGCTACATTACTTCTTGCATAAAACAGAATTCCAAGAAATGTAGAAAAACTGAACAGGAACAGCATCACTGCGATAAAAATCACCCCTGCTTCTCCAAGATGATATCTCATCGCTGTCTGAAGCAGTTCCATTCCTGCAAGTCCCTCAATCTGATCCTGTGGAACAAGCAACATGATCATTGCTGTACAGCTACAGATTACAATTGTGTCGATAAATACGCCCAATGCCTGAACAAGTCCTGCCTTTACCGGGAGATCACACTCTGCCGCGGCCGCTGCACATGGAGCAGATCCTGAACCAGCTTCATTTGAGAACAATCCTCTCTTCACTCCATTCATCAAAACAGCTCCAAAACCACCCGCTGCCACCTGACGGACTCCAAATGCTTCCTCAAAAATACGTGAGAACACACCCGGTATGCTGGACAGATTCGTAAGGATCAAAAATACTGTGATCAGGAAATAACACACTGCCATAATCGGAACAACAACATCCAGAACCTTTACTGTTGCATTCTTTCGAAGCACGATCACTGCTGCCAGAACCACCAAAATCACAGTTGAATAAATCGGTGGGATAGAAAATGCATTTTCAAATGAAGACGTCACTGAATTACTGATCACCTGGCTAATACCACACCAACAGATTAATCCTGAAATTGCAAATAATACCGCGATCACTGAATATCTCTTTTTCTTTCCTTGATGTTCTTCCATGTAGTGATGGATATAATATGCCGGACCTCCGCGGTATCCTCCATACAACGGATCTTTTTCTTTATGAAGCTGTGCAAGTGTTGCCTCAACAAATGCTGTGGAAGAACCGATCAGTGCCGTGATCCACATCCAGAACACTGCTCCAGCTCCACCGGCTGAAATAGCTGCAACAACACCTACCAGATTCCCCATTCCCACACGGGTTGCTGTTGATACAATCAGTGTCTGAAAATTAGACAACCCATCCTCTTTCCCTTTTTTACTATTCAACGATCTTACCATCTCCGGGAAAAGACGGATTGGAAGAAATCTTGTACGGATTGTGAAATAAATTCCTGTTGGAATCAACAGAATAATCAGAAGTGATATTCCCACACTTCCACCGCCTGGAAGCGGTATCTGAAACAGATCGCCCCATAAAAACGAATATACTTTCTCGATCAGTGTTATTACCATCATCTTATCCTCTCATTCTTATCTTTTTCATTTTCCACCTGCTTATTCAAAAATGCCTCGGTGTTCTTGTAGCTTAACTAAGCACTGAAAACTTTCCACTGTCCTTGGAAACAATATTCATCCGTATCTTACAGTCTGCCATCGGTTCATGATTTACGTCCAGTTCATAATCAATCTGGACCGCTATCTTATCTTCTTCAAAATCAACCTGAAGATGTCTCGTATTCACTCCGATCAGCATCTGTCCATAAGGCGTCTTATAAAATGTCTGATTCTTTTTATTTTTCTCAAAGATCATATGAGAGTTTGAAAGACCGCTTTTCACGATCTCTACACATTCATCTCCGTTAATCTTAATTCTGTTCTTGATCACTCCAGAAGTTCCTTCTACAACTTCCTCGTAGACAATATAATGTTTTCCGTTCTTCAAATAATACGTTGCTGGTGTCACAACTTCGATTGCTTCGTTCTCGTCTTCTTCTCCCTCCGGAGTGACCGCCACAATCTCCTCATGCATTCCGGAAATACTTACCAATACATCTTTTGTCATAAATGAATTCTCCATAGAAAAGAATCAGGAAAATTTCGTTCCGTCAGTCTTTCCGCAACCAACGTACAAGCACGAAATAACTTTCCTGATTCAGAATTACTAATTAATACTCTTCAATATTTACTACATTCGTTGTCGGAACATCAAATGGCATCACTGTATTCGCAAACTTCCTGAACTTCTCAGCCGCATCGCTGACATAGAAGGAATACTCACTATGATGTTCTGTCGTCTCATCATTCGCCATCTCTTCCTCTTCCAACAGACGTTTCAGATCCATCGCTGTCTCATATGCAGGATTCACAATCTGAATCTTATCCCCCATATATTCTCTGATCTTAGATCTGAGAAGCGGATAATGCGTACATCCAAGGATCATCGCATCAATATCTGTATTGCGCATGGATTCGAGATAATACTCAATAATCTCTCTTGTCACAATATGTTCTTTGAATCCCTCTTCCACTAACGGTACGAAAAGAGGACAGGCTTTCTCGATCACTTCAATCTTAGGATTCATTCCCTGAATCACTTTCGTATACATTCCACTCTGAACCGTTGCTTCAGTACCTACCACACCGACTTTTCCATTTGTTGTAGCTTCTACCGCTGCTCTCGCTCCCGGAATGACTACTCCAATGATCGGAAGGTCAAACTCATCCTTCACTGCATCCAATGCAAGCGCACTCGCCGTATTACATGCGATCACAATTGCTTTCACCTGTTTCGTCCTCAGGAAACGGATAATCTGTTCTGAAAAACGAATGATCGTGTTTTGTGATTTACTACCGTATGGAACACGCGCCGTATCCCCAAAATAAACAATGTTCTCATACGGCAATTGTCTTGATATCTCTCTCGCTACAGTCAGTCCTCCGACTCCTGAATCAAACACCCCGATCGGTGCCATCTTTTTATTCTTCATGTCCGTCAAAGTTCTCCCCTTAATCTATCCTTATCAGTTATTTTTATCTTATCGCAGATACACAATTCAGCCATGTAACCTTCTTACAAAGGCTGCATGGCTGAATGTTATATTTCATTACCAGTCATCTGGTAACCATTGCTATTCTATTATAATAACTCAAAGTGATATTTGCAATGCTATTTCACATTTTTACAGAGCAAGAGTCTTCGCTACATCGTACTGATATGCCGGAATTGTCTTCTTCATAGCAAGTGCTTCTTCAATGTCAAAATCAATAAACTGTCCGTTCTTGTATCCTACAACACGGTTTGTCTTTCCCTGGCAAAGAAGGTCGACTGCCATAGCTCCCATTGTAGAAGCATATACTCTGTCCTTACATGTCGGGCTTCCACCACGCTGCATGTGTCCAAGAATTGTTGCTCTTGTCTCAATTCCTGTAGCATCCTCGATTCTCTTTGCCATATTGATAGAATCTCCAACGCCCTCTGCATTGATGATGATGTAGTTCTTCTTACCACGCTTCTTATTCTCAAGAATATCTTTGATCAGTGCTTTCTCATCATAGTCCTTTTCCTCTGGCATGAGAATTTTCTCGGCTCCGTTAGCAATACCACACCACAGTGCAAGATATCCTGCATCACGTCCCATAACCTCGATCACACTGCATCTTTCATGAGATGTAGATGTATCACGAACCTTATCGATTGCTTCCATTGCTGTGTTAACAGCTGTATCAAATCCGATTGTGTAATCTGTACATGCAATATCAAGGTCGATTGTTCCTGGAATACCAATTGTATTTACTCCCAGATTTGCCAGCTTCTGAGCTCCTGCAAAAGATCCGTCTCCACCGATTACTACCAGTCCGTCGATTCCGTACTTCTTACAGATCGCAGCTGCCTTCTGCTGACCTTCTTCTGTACGCATTGTCTTACAACGAGCTGTCTGGAGAACTGTACCACCACGCTCAATGATATCAGACACGTCACGTGCTGACATATCAATGATCTCTTCCTTCAGAAGTCCATGATAACCTCTGCGGATTCCGCGAACCTTAAGTCCTTTTGCAAGTGCACGTCTTACTACCGCACGGATTGCTGCGTTCATTCCCGGAGCATCTCCTCCACTTGTCAGAACACCGATTGTACGGATGCTGTCTTCGATTTCATCAAGATATTTTTCTTTGTCGACTGTTTTATTTTCTGCCATGTTTTAGTCCACCCTTTCTCTGAAATGTCTGATTACTGCCAAAACCAATCATTGTCAATTTTTTATCAACTCCGCCAATATTCTACCTTATTTAGAATATGTTTTCAATAGGTTTTTCCACTACTTTTACTCTCTTCTCGCCGAAATGATTCATCAATCTGCTTAAAATCTGTTCATTTATACCGATATTCCTGTTTTTCGGCAGTTTTTTCACCGCACGTTCCTTCGCACAGTAAATCATAACTTCATCATCTCCGTCTGAATCTGCCAGATATCCATAGACAATCTGTTCCTCATCCAGAAATGTCGCCTTATCAGGAAACTGAATCCACAATTCCTTTTTCGTCCGTTCAAATGGGATAATTTTCTCACAGATCATCTTACTCGGCTTATCATCTTCTTCCGAAACTCTTCCGCGAACAAATACCTTGCTATCTACTTCCAGATAATCTCTGTTCTTCTCATAATCTCGCGGGAACACAACAACCTCTACCGTTCCCAAAAGATCTTCTACCGTGATAAATGCCATCATCTGATTCGTCTTTGTGTGCTTTATGGTCTTCTCTGTGATCATTCCACCAATAATTTCTTTCGCCCCATCATGCACTTTTGTATGACCGGTCTCTTCATCCAGCTGAAAGTCCGCCGTTGTCGCAGAAATGGATTTCTTCCACTTCTCCTCATACGCCTCAAGCGGATGTCCGCTGACATAGATTCCAAGTACTTCTTTTTCAAATGCGAGAAGTGTTTCTTTGGAGTATTCTCCCACATCAGGCATCCTGATCTGAAAGTCTTCTTTCTGATCTTCACTCACCAGATCAAACAATGTCATCTGTCCAACCATAGAGTTCTTTTTTTCTTGAGTTACATGATCTACGATCTGTACATAGATACTCATGAACTGTTTTCTTGTTCCGCCAAGCGTATCCAATGCCCCCGCCTTGATCAGATTTTCTATCGTACGTTTATTTAATATGTTCTTTGCTGAAAGACGGGTAATGAAATCTTCCAGATTCTGGAACAACCCAAGCTCTTCTCTGTCTTCCACGATTGCTTTGATCACCGGCCTTCCGATACTCTTGATTGCAGCAAGTCCATAACGGATATCCCCACCATCTACAGAGAAGTTTGCTTCACCTTTATTAATATCCGGCGGCAGGATCTTAATATTCATCTGACGACATGCATAAATATACTCAGATACCTTAGACGGATTATCAATGACTGATGTCATAAGCGCTGCCATATATTCTACCGGGAAATAATATTTCAGCCATGCAGTCTGATAAGAAACCACTGCATATGCAGCCGCATGAGACTTATTGAACGCATATTTTGCAAAATCGATCATTTCATCATAAATCTTATTTGCAGTCTGTTCATCAATTCCATTCTTTATACATCCTGGTACGCCTGTCTCCTCATCGCCATAAATAAAGATCTTACGTTCTTTCTCCATGACTGCCGCCTTTTTCTTTGACATCGCACGACGCAGAAGGTCGCTTCGTCCAAGTGAGTATCCTGCAAGATCTCGTACAATCTGCATAACCTGCTCCTGATAGACGATACATCCATAAGTAGGGGCAAGGATCGGCTCCAGTTGTGGGCAATCATATGTGATAGAAGAACTGTCATTCTTTCCTCGGATATACTGAGGAATGAAATCCATCGGACCAGGACGATACAGCGAAATTCCGGCAATAACATCTTCCAGGTTATGCGGCTTCAGTTCCTTCATGAACCCTTTCATTCCAGCACTCTCAAGCTGGAACACACCATCTGTCTTACCTGTTCCGATATAATCCAGCACCTTTTGATCATTGTAATCTATCTGATTGATATTCAGTTCCGGCTGCTTTCTTCTTGCAAGCAGCACTGCATTCTGTATCACAGTCAATGTACGAAGGCCCAGGAAGTCCATTTTCAGAAGTCCAAGTTCCTCAAGTGTTGTCATAATAAACTGCGTTGTGATTGTTCCGTCTGCTGCCCTCGAAAGAGGTACATACTCATCAACCGGCTTCTGACAGATAACAACACCGGCGGCATGCATAGAACAATGTCTCGGTAGTCCTTCCAAACGCTTCGCCATATCGATCAGATTTGTCACCGTCTCATCCGTATCATATAACTTTTTCAGATCCGGATTCATTTTCAGAGCTTTATCAATTGTGATTCCAAGCTCCTGCGGAATCATTTTGGAAATAGAATCCACATAAGCATATGGCAGATCCATTACACGTCCAACATCACGGATCACACCTCGTGCTGCCAGGGTACCGAATGTAACGATCTGAGCCACACAGTCTTTTCCATATTTTCTTGTAACGTAATCAATAACCTCCTGACGTCTCTCATAACAGAAGTCAACGTCGATATCGGGCATGGATACACGTTCCGGATTCAGGAAACGCTCAAACAGCAACTGATAACGGATTGGATCGATTGTCGTGATCTCAAGGCAATAGGACACGATACTTCCTGCAGCGGATCCACGTCCCGGCCCAACTGAGATTCCGTGATCTTTTGCGTATTTAATAAAATCCCACACGATCAGGAAATAATCTACATACCCCATCTGATGAATCGTTTCCAATTCATAAGACAAACGCTCTTTCAATTCTTCCGAAGGATCACCGTAACGCTTTTCCAATCCTTCATAGCAAAGCTTCTGCAGATATTCCCAGGAAGTATAACCATCCGGCACATCATATTTCGGAAGTTTTGTTACACCAAATTCAATCTCGACATGACATCGATCCGCAATCTTCTGTGTATTCTCCAACGCCTGTTTCGCATAAGGGAACAGACGTAGCATCTCTTCTTCTGACTTCACATAATACTGCCCGCCGTCATACCGCATACGATTCTCATCTGAAAGCTTCTTTCCGGTCTGAATACAAAGTAGAATATCATGTGGCTTCGCATCTTCTGCATATGTATAATGAATATCATTCGTAGCAACCAGCTCAATTCCTGTCTCTTCAGACATTTTGAATAGCTGTTGATTGACAAGTCCCTGCTCTGGTATTCCATGATCCTGCAACTCCAGGAAGAAATTCCCTTCGCCGAAAATTTCCTGATACTCTAAAGCTGTCTTCTTCGCCTCTTCATATAATCCCTTCGTCAGGAATCTTGCCACCTCACCTGCTAGGCAGGCACTTAAAGCAATGATACCTTTATGATACTTGCGCAGAAGTTCCTTATCCACTCGCGGTTTATAGTAATAACCTTCCACAAATCCCTTCGAAACAATCTTCGTCAGATTCGCATATCCTTCCTCATTTTCTGCCAGAAGCACAAGATGATAATATCTGTCATCTCCTCCTGTGATCTCGCGATCAAAACGAGAATTCGGAGCCACATACACTTCACATCCAAGGATTGGATTGATTCCCTGCTTCTTGGCTTCCCGATAGAAATCGATCACACCATACATAACACCGTGATCTGTAATTGCCGCACTGTTCATCCCAAGTTCTTTGACCCTGGACACGTATTCTTTTATCTTATTCGATCCATCCAGCAGACTAAATTCTGTATGGACATGCAAATGTGCAAAACTCATAGTTCACCTCAATGATCAAATTTTAACTAAGAAAAGGGAAGGCTCTGACTTGATACACAGGTCAGAATCCCTTCCCTTCATTTTACACTCTTTATGGAAATTTTAAAATGTTAAATCTTATTTATTTCCACCATCTATCATAAACTGGATCAGCTTATCTGTATCTTCTTTCTCGTAAGCGATAACTTCCAGCTCCGGAATCTCTCCGTTAGAGAAAATGTTAGCCATAGATACATACTGGGAAAGTTTAGACTTCAGGTTCAGTCTGTCTCCCTCACCTGTTACTAACTCTACTCTTCCTTTACAAGAATCTACTACCTTAAAAAATCCTTCAACATCTGTAATATTCTGAACTTTCATCCTAAATACCCCTTTCTTTTAACAATTTAATTATAACTTTACTTCCTAAATTCATCTGGGAATGATATTACCTATCATTTTCTCATTCCTAATGTTATTATAACGCATTTAAAGCATATTACAAGTAGGAAGAATCACTATTTTTCTCATTTTCAGCATATAAAATCTCACACTTTTTTCTATTTGAAACAACACTTCCTACAAGTCATAGTCACTTTCTCTAACACATAACGGTTCGTTTGCAGATTGCTTTTACAAACTATAAATACCGTCCTCTTTGATTACGATTTTCTTCTGTTTCAAGAGTCTTCCAACTGCACGTTTGAACGCAGCTTTACTCATTCCCATCTCTGCTTTAATGCGCTCCGGATCTGCTTTATCTGTGAATGGAAGTTTACCCCCACAAGTCTCAATACATTCCAGGATCAATTCTGCATCTTTGTCCATCTGCTCCGGAATCTTGCCACGGACACTCAGATCCAGTTTTCCATCCTCTTTGACTGCTGCCACACGTGCTTCAATCTCCTGTCCCGGATACATTCTTCCATACATCTCTCTCTTCGGAATCAATGCAGAATACAGATTATCTACTGCCACGAAAGCTCCCAGATCACGATTCACCTCATAAACTGTTCCGGTTACAATATCATCCTTTTTATAAGGAGAGTCTGTCTGCAGAAGATGATAGATCTTCATTGTCGCACAAAGTCTCTCGCTCTTATCTACATAAAGACTTACCAGACAGCGGTCGCCCTTCTCTACCTTCTCTGTCTGTTCCTTAAATGGAAGGAACAGGTCCTTCTCAAGTCCCCAGTCAAGAAAAGCACCCATTCTGCCCACATCTGCTACTGTCAGGACAGCCAGCTGTCCAAGAGTGATCTTTGGCTCATTCGTTGTTGCGATCATACGATCGGAAGAATCTTTATAGAGGAATACCTCGATCGGATCTCCCAGTTCGATTCCGTCCGGAACCTGTTTCTTTGGAAGAAGAACACGCTCCTCGTCACTTCCAAGATATACTCCAAAATCTACCAGCTTTACTACCGTAAGTACCTGTTTTACTCCTAATCTCATCTTTTCTCCATTCTGCCGCTGGCTTACGCGGCCCATTTTTTAATATGTTTTCTATACCTTAAGGTATTTTCTATGCTGTTGTCAATCGAATCTTATCAATTTCTTTGATTCTTTATTTGATATTTTTTTAACATATTCTTTCTATGAATTGATTTACCTTTCTGAATTATGTATAATTACTTCAATGTGAGAGCAATCTTTCTGCCTACAGCCTGTCTGAGGCAGTATTTTTAAGAGAGGATATTAGTATGAGTGCACAAAATCTTACTTTATTGACAGACCTGTATGAGCTTACTATGATGCAGGGATATTTTGAAACACAGGAAAATCAAACCGTTGTATTCGATGTTTTCTTCCGTGACAATCCGAACAAAGGCGGATATTCCGTCATGGCAGGACTGGATCAGGTCATTGACTATATTAAAAATCTGAATTTTTCTTATGAAGATGTTGATTATTTAAGAGGACTCGGATTGTTCAGTGAGGATTTTCTTCATTATCTGAGCGGATTTCATTTTAGCGGAGACATTTATGCGATCCCGGAGGGAAGCGTCATCTTCCCAAGAGAACCGCTTCTGAAAGTCGTAGCGCCGATCATGGAGGCTCAGCTTGTTGAGACAGCAATTCTTACAATTCTGAATCATCAGTGTCTGATCGCTACAAAAGCTTCCCGTGTTGTTTATGCGGCACAAGGAGACGGTATCATGGAGTTCGGACTTCGACGCGCCCAGGGACCGGATGCGGGACTGTACGGAGCAAGAGCTGCTGTGATCGGTGGATGCGTCGGAACTTCCAATGTACTCGCCGGCGAAATGTTTGATGTACCGGTTATGGGAACGCATGCACACAGTTGGATCATGACTTTCAAAGATGAATATACTGCATTTAAAGAATATGCAAGATTGTATCCTGATGCATGTACACTGCTTGTCGATACTTATGACACATTGAAATCCGGTGTTCCGAATGCGATCCGTGTTTTTACCGAGATGCGCGAAGCAGGCATCAAACCGAAGAGCTACGGTATCCGCCTTGACTCCGGTGATCTCGCTTATCTTTCTAAAAAGGCGCGTAAGATGCTGGATGACGCCGGATTCCAGGATGCTGTCATTGCCGCTTCCAACGACCTGGATGAATTTCTGATCCACGATCTCAAGATGCAGGGCGCTGCAATTTCTTCCTGGGGCGTCGGAACAAACCTTATTACATCAAAAGACTGCCCGTCCTTTGGCGGTGTTTATAAACTGGCCGCTATTCAAAACGCAGATGGAGAATTCCAGCCGAAGATCAAGATTTCTGAGAATATTGAGAAGATCACTAATCCGGGAAATAAAACCATTTATCGTATTTACGATAAAGAAACCGGTATGCTGCGCGCTGATCTCATCTGCTTCGCTGATGAAACATTTAACACAGAGGAAGAAGATCTGCTTCTCTTTGACCCGAATGCAACATGGAAGAAAACACTTCTTCCGGGTGGAACCTACACAATGCGTGAACTGCTTGTCCCAATCTTCCAGCATGGAGAATGTAAGTATGAGTCCCCATCTGTAAAGGAGATTGCAGAATTCTGTCGTCAGGAAAAAAAGACGCTTTGGGATGAGACAAAACGTCTCTTCAATCCACATAAGGTATATGTGGATCTTTCCCAAAAACTGTACGATACAAAAACCAAGCTGCTGAATGAAGCACATCATTAATTACTGTCACTATATAACGAAATGGAGTTTTAATTATTATGAAATACCAAGTGATTGTACTTGATCTAGACGGTACACTGACCAATTCAAAAAAAGAAATAACGCCCCCTACAAGGGACGCTCTGATTGAAATTCAACAGAATGGAAAAAAAGTAGTCCTCGCCAGCGGTCGCCCGATCAACGGTGTCTCACCTCTGGCAGAGGAATTATATCTAAAAGAATACGGTGGATTCATGCTCTCCTTTAACGGTGCGAGAATCACCCGCTGTTCTGACAATGCAATTATTTATAATAAGGTTATCCCACAGGAAGTCATCCGTCCGATTTACGAGGCGGTAAAAGAATATCCTGGATTGGACCTTATCTCTTATACGGATAAAGTAATCCTCTCCGGTATTAAAAGTAATGAATACACTGAGAAAGAAGCCGCCATCAACAGCATGGAGATCTGTCCGGTTGAGGACTTCCCTGCCGCACTTGATTTCCCGGTCAATAAAATACTTATCCCAGGTGAACCTTCCATCCTGGAAGACCTGATGCCGAAGCTGCAGAAACAATACCACGGACTGCTCAACATCTACCGTTCTGAGCCATTCTTCTTAGAGATCATGCCTCAGAATATCGATAAAGCACACTCTCTGCAGAAGCTTCTGAACAGTATCGGTCTCACTGCCGATTCCATGATCTGCTGCGGCGACGGCTTCAATGATCTGTCCATGATCGAATATGCCGGTCTTGGTGTAGCAATGGGGAATGCCCAGCCGGTCGTCAAAGAATCTGCTGACTTTATCACAAAGTCGAATGATGAGGACGGGATTCTTCACGTTGTAAATCTTTACATGAGAGATTAGGCCTTCTCTCCGGAAGCTGCGCAAGAATCACAGCCGCAAATACAAGGGCACATCCAAAAAGTTCCCTTGGAGACAAGGTTTCTCCAAGAATCACCCAGCCTGCAAGTACTGAAAATACAGACTCAAGACTTAACAGCAGAGATGCAACTGTCGGGTCTGTATTTTTTTGTGCAACAATCTGCAAAGTATATCCTACCCCACAAGACATGATTCCTGCATAAGCAATTGGCTTCCATGCCTGCAATATAGAATAAATTTCCGGGTGCTCAAATAAAATTGTCGGTATCATACATAAGATTCCACAAACAAAAAACTGAATACAGGACATCTTCACTCCGTCTGCCTTTGGTGAAAAATGATCGATCACAAGAATATGGAATGAAAAAGCAACAGAACCCAGTAAAATATAAAAATCTCCTTTTGCAATGGATAATCCTGATGTCATACACAGAAAATACATTCCGATCACTGCAAGTACCACACCAATCCATACTTTAATTCCGGCCTTTTTGCCAACGGCCAGCCCCAGGATTGGAACAATCAGAATATATAATGCCGTGATAAATCCTGCTTTTCCCGCCGTTGTATATTGTATCCCAATCTGTTGCAAGGAACTTCCCAGCATAAGGAAAAATCCACAACAAATACCACCGATGATAAGTGTTTTCTTATTATTTTTCTTAATAGTGCATAATTACCGGATCTCCAACCTGGATTAACTCATACAATTTCCCGGCATCCGAATAGCTCATATTGATACATCCATGAGAACCTCTGTAGGTATATACATTTCCTCCAAAACTGCTCTGCCATGTTGCATCATGAAAACCAACACCGGAATACGTTACACGCATCCAATATTTTACAAGAGTTTCATACTCTCTTGTTCCATCCGGTCTTAAATTGCCGCGCAGTACTTTATTCTGCATTCGTTCCAAAATCGTATAAACTCCTGCCGGAGTACTTCTTCCGCCTTTCGGAAGTCCGGTCACTACATCTGCTGACATTAAAACTTCTCCGTCTTTGACATACCACATTTTCTGATTCGTCAGATCGACTTCTGCATAAGTGGAGCCCCAATCCTGCGCACCATGCGATGCCGCAGTCTTTCCTTCCACATAAACCGGCTCTCGACTTATTGTTTCTCCGCTTTCAACATTCGCGAGAAGTGTCTCATACTCTGCCTTTTCATTAATCTCCCAACCGTAAGTTCCACCGGAAACTTCGGTTGCTCTTCCATCCGGTGTAGTGAATTGTCTGGTCTTTCCTGCAGTATCATACTGCTGTGCAAACTGCGTCACCCATTCCTGTATAAGTTCCGGGTGAAATGTCACCACATAATTCTCATCTACTGTCACCCACTGTGAAATAATTGTTTTATCAACCACAACCGGTGTATCAAGTCCCATCTCATAAGTTACACTCGCATTCAGGTATGCATTCATCGCATCGCACGCCTGCTGAACTTCCAATGACTCCTTTGTATATGGCGGCTGTACATAACATCCTGCTTCATCAAGATTCAACTGCTCTTGCAGTCCCTCTATCGCTTGGACTACCGCTTTCTTCAATGCATCTGCATCGATTGCCGTCCCTTCCGTAATGTCTCCCGGAACAAACTTTTCTCCGTTAAACACCGGCATAGAAGATATCGGCTGTACCTGTTCTGTTGTCATAGCTGTCAGACTTGCAATCTTCGCATCTAATGCTTTCTCATCATAATCTGCACTTGCCGTGATGGACAATCCTTTTCCCTCTCCCGACCATGCTGCCGGCCACAGAAAAACGGACTGCTCCTTTAATAGTTTATCTATCACTCCATTCTCTTTATATTCAACAGAGATCTCTTTTCCTGTAATCATATCAGAAAGTCCCGCATGTTCTGTAATCTTCAATTCATACTTCTTAACTTCTGATTTCAGATAATCTGCCACATCTTCTTCCTTAGCATATGAAAAATCTTTCCCGTTAACCTTTGTATTTGGAAGAAAATGACTCATAAAATACAAAGCGGTTCCTATGTACCCTAAAGCCAAGATTCCTGCAACTATTCCAAGGCTAATCCATAACCATTTTTTCTTGTTGTCCCCCATCAAACACTTTCTCCTTTGTAATTCCTTCTTTCTAATCAATCAGATCATTCTGAAATCTCGACAAATGCTCATACGGCAAGATCAGTCTTCCTCGAAACAATCCACACCCGTCATTGATCAAACTGTTATTCATCGCTGCAAACATATTTACATCCAGCTTTGCCAGATCCAATCCCAACAGCTTCATTCCGCGCTCATACGCCTCATCAAAATAAATGCACTCACCTCTTGGAATCGCATTTCTTCTGGCGCGCTCTTTCTCTTGTTTTTTCTCATATCCCAGATGGTTTGCCGGCCCAATCTCTGCAATATCATCCATTTGCTTTGTACGGATCTGAACCTCAATATAACTTCTTGAACAGTTATCATAGAATGTAATGTGCAGTGACTGGTATTCATCCGGCTGGCTGTCTGAAATATAGTCTCTGTAATATGGTCTGACATTGTCATCCATGAGTGGGGAATGACTTTCCATCACACCATTTGCCGGCTCCGCTGTAAACCCTCTTTCCTCAAGAAAGCCCGGTAGTACATTCGCTATCCCGTACAGACATTCCAGTTCTGCGATCTGACGCTCTTCTTCATTTTCATAATGACATTTTGGCATAGAAATCACAATTCGATATGCGATCAGATCACGAAAGCAGCTAAGACTGCGCTTTAACTCTGCCGTTGTCGGATACTTTCCATATTCTTCGTAATAATCTGAAATATACTTGACAATATAACCATTAAATTTCTCTTCCGCACGGATCAACGACTTGATTCTTCCCTTTACTGTAAATGCAAGATATGGATATTCTTTTGTCATATATTTATAGAATTCCCGAACCTGCTGTGACTGGGTCGTAAGGAATTCATTATGTTCCAAAAGTTCTCTGATCTGAATCAGGAAATTACAATGTATCAAATCAATTTCATTTTTTGTCTTTCGTGCATCTCCCCTTAGATCTGTAATGTAATTCTGCAGCACCTTAAAAATGGTATCGCCCGAATACAGATAATCATTTAAAGTTATCATAACGTATCCCTCCACGAAAATGTATCTCTGTGTTTTTCATTGCATATCTCATTAATGGCCAGGTATGTCCGCTCGCAGTTTTGATTGTCGTATATTTCAAAGAATCGGCGCTGCCGTTCCAGGTAGGCCGGTTCCATCTGGCAGTCCCGCTCAAGCGTGAGCTTCAGCTCGCGGATCAGAACCTCCAGCGTGCCGCATATGGGCCCGAACGCATCTTTTTTATAGTCGAAATATCCCAGGGGCATATGCCCGCTGCGGAATTTCTCGTAGTCGAACTGATAGTATAAAACAGGTCGTTTCATGTACGCGAAGTCCATGAAAATGCTGGAATAGTCTGTGATCAGCATGCCAGCCCGGTGTATAAGCTCTGTGATGTCCTCGTTTTCCCAGCAAAGAACCGAAACCGACGGATCCGGTGACGAAAAAAACTTTGCATATCTTTGCATATTGCGATGAGGGCAGAAGATCACCCGTTTCCCGCTGCTGTGAATCAGATTCAAAAAATCGGGGGAGGAGAGCAGTGAACTCCACGCCTTATAGTAATCAGATTCAAGAAAATCACAGCCGGAAGTCTCATGGCTGTCACAGTCAAAGTACAGATAGTGTCTCCAGGTTGGTGCAATCAGAATGAGAGACAGATCTGCTTTTGCAGCATGCAATGCGTCGAAACGGCATAACCCAAGGTACTGCACATAGCCATCCGGATAACCGAACGTATCGCGGACAAATTCAAATTCCGGTTTCGCCGCGCACGAGAACAGCCGCATCTTTGTATATTTATAATGAAGAAACGGCAGGTCATCCTTGATCACGCCATGTTGGAGAAAGGCCCGCGTATTCTTCCACAGACCGCTGACCTCCAGCGCGTAGCAGACGGCGGCATTTGGTTTTCCACCCTTCTGCGAGCTGATATTGACCTCGGCGGCTATGTAGTAAAGCCAGTGCCGCCAGCTGCCGTATTCCACTGTTTCCCCAAGAGAACGCACCTTTGGGAAATCCCGCCCGTTTTTTGAAATAGCGTACACCGCATCCACCCGAGGCTGTTCCTGCCTTAAGTACGCAAAGAGATAATATGCGTTGTCGCGGGCTTCCGTGCCGTACTCACATAACAGCCATAGATGGCCGCGAAATCGTTTGTATATCTGAGCGAATGGCCAGGCGGAGATAAATTTGAATATATGAAAAAGATCCGCCGGCCGGACGCGCCTCAACCGAAACCATATAGAATCAGCCATGGATGATTTCCTCAAAATATAAGAGCAACAATGTGGATAAGTTGCCGCTCTTGCGTATTGGGTGGGGGAATATTGAACATTTTGGGGGCGAGTGTTGCGTAAGCCATTCCCCGACGCACATGGTTTATATTTTTAACACCTGGAAGAATTTGCGAAGAAATACGCGGACCGTGTACACCAGAAATATCTGATATACACGAAAGACCTGCAAAACTGAGGGCAAAATAATAATGGGCGGCCACGCGGCCGCCCTGTCAGATGAGTTCTTACAGTATTTAATTGAATATTTTGTGCCTCTTCCTTTTTCTTCAATGATCACAACGCCCTTACGGCCCATGGCCTTTAATAACTGTGTTGTTTTTGATTTGCCGAAGGGGACATACGGTGCAATCTCGCTGATCGGTTTCAGCATGGTTTTGCTTAGGATTTTATATACTGTGTGTTCGTCTTCTGTTAAGTTTAAATTATCCTCCAGCACAGGAAGTACAATCTTGATTGTATTCTCGGACACTTCAAAATCCGGTTTTGCCAGATTTCCTTCATAAAGCTGTTTTATTCTCGTCACTCCCGTTCCAAAAATTTCAACGAATCCGAGTCTGTAAAATACATTTGCCAGGTTCCTGTTTCTTAGGACAGAGATTTTGCCGTCCAAATATTCATCCACTGTTATTCCGGACGGCAAACCTCCGGGGAAAATAACTTCTATCCTGCCGTCAAACATCAGGACTCTGATTTGAGAGCCTGCATCCCAGACTCTGTGAATCAGAGCATTCGCAATCGCTTCACGGAAAGCAGCCTCTGGTATTTTTTCTGTCGGCGCCCTGTATGACTTCATATTGATAGTAGTCTCTGAATACACCGATCGATTTCTCATATACATCTAATACTGAAATATTTTCAAATATTGCTCTTTTTTGAATAATACTGATGTTCTCACCAAATTTCACCAGATCAATTCCCGGAAAATGATTTTTATCTGCTAAAAGCCCTGCTGCGTTGTTATAGCCATTCGCGTTATCATACAGGCTCAGTGTTTTTAGTGTATCCAGATTAAATGTTTCGATTTGAATGTTCTCCCTTAATTTCTTGTGCAGAACTTCAAATGTCAAATTTTGCTCTTTGTAGGGCAGCTCTTCAAAGCGGATGTTTTTTCCTTCCAGAACAAGTCTGGAAAATTCCAGCGTATCTACTTCTATCGTGGCCGTGGCATTCCGCTTGTATGCTTTTGATTTATATAAATACGGCTTTTGGGCTCCGCGTTTTACAGTGAGCTTAATCGTCATGTCATTATTCTGTGTTTCAAGCGTGTAATTGGGCTGCGGAGAAATGCTGTCGTCAATTCCAAAAAAGATTTCTCCGCTATCGTAATTTGAAAAGGCGCATACGGTTTACATCCTTTCCAATCCTATTGCGTATATTATATGCGAAAAAACGCAAAAAACAATCGTAAAAAAATACGATTGCTTTTTGCGCCGTTCAGGCAATTACATTTTTACTCGCCAGAATTTAATTCTGTCTACGCATTGCTTTCAGAGCTGTTTTCTCCGTCTGATTCGTCCGGCCGGT
>ERZ779866.1390-NODE-1390-length-24568-cov-3.316811_pt1 | contig 24568 bp, 24 predicted proteins | sample MGYA00511248_ERZ779866 | MGnify/ENA primary metagenome ERZ779866 (study PRJEB29588, sample SAMEA2155758) | human gut metagenome | biome: human gut; feature: human-associated habitat; material: faeces | place: Denmark | collected 2008/2010 ... | reverse complement strand
AACACCTACTGCGTAAATATGATTACGCAAAGGATGACTTAAAAACTGCAAAGGATTTTATTATCCACTGCGCCAGTAAATCATCTTTAAGCGATAGACCGTATCTGGTTATTTATGAAAACGGGGAAAAAGAAAATTCCCAAGACTTCCTTTTTCGTCTATTAAAGGATTTTGATGCTAAATAACATGAAAAAATCCGGATTTAAAACCATTTTATATTTTTTGCTTCCAGTGGCCCTCATGTCCCTATTTTTATCATCATGTACCGCAGAATTCGGCACATTGCCTAAAGGTGAATATCTTAAAAAAATCGAGCAGTCTCCAAACTATCGGGACGGCGAATTTAGAAATCTTGAAGAAACTGCCGTTATGACCGGAGAGCAAAGCAAAATAGCGGCATGGTGGAATTTTTTGTTCGCAAAATATCCTAACCTTGAACCGACAAAACCGCTGCCTGCTGTCAAAACCGATTTAAAAGAGCTTAATAAAAATGAAGATTTACTGGTATGGCTCGGACACTCATCCACATTACTGCAGATAAACGGCAAAAGGATACTTATCGATCCGGTTATTGAAAACTACGCATCGCCGGTATCGTTTATAAATAAGGCCTTTTCAGGCACGACTTTATATACGGTAGACGATTTGCCGGATATTGATTATCTGGTTATTTCACATGACCATTGGGATCACCTTGAATACCCTACCGTCGATTTTTTAAAAGACAAAATAAAAGCTGTAATTTGTCCTTTGGGAATAAGAAGCCATCTTGAATATTGGGGTTTTTCGCCAGAAAAAATTCTGGAGGGTGATTGGGATGATCATATTAAAGTCGATGATATTCTTGAAATAACCGTCCTTCCTGCACGGCATTTTTCTGGGCGTTTTCTATCCGCCAATAAGACCTTATGGTCAGGTTTTATGTTCACTACCCCGACTTACAGAATCTTCTATAGCGGTGACACGGGATTCGGCAAGCATTTTGAAAAAATAGCCAAGGATTTTTCGGATAAAAAAATCGATTTAGCGCTGATTGAAAACGGACAATACAACGAAAACTGGAAAGATATTCATATGTTTCCTGAAGAAGTTGCAGAGGTTGGAACAATACTTAAGACCAAAAAACTCATGCCATTGCATTCAGGACGTTTTGCGCTCAGCACCCATTCCTGGAATGAACCTTTTATACGCCTTGACAAAGCAAGCTTAAATAAAGATTACCAATTGATTACACCTTTAATCGGACAGATTGTCTATCTTGATAAAGACAATCAAACTTTTTCCAAATGGTGGGAATCAAGTTCCATCAACGGTCAAAAGCAATAATTTTGTCATTCGCAAAAGGTATGGAAACTTATAAAAATTAAGTATTTTTAAGTAAAAACATAAGTTTTTATACTAAAAAAAATCCGGAGAAATCACATGCAATACAGAATATTGCCCCACGGCGGCGAAAAAATCGGAGTAATCGGACTCGGTCTCGGATCGGTAACTCCCGGCACAGATGTCTGCTCTCTCTTGGATTACTCGCTTGAAAAAGGCATAAATTTTTATGATCTGTGCGGAGCTTACGATTTCATATATCCTGAAATTAAAAGGACTTTAAGCAGACACCGCTCCGAAATTTTCACTCAAATGCATTTAGGTGCCGTATATAAAAACGGTGCCTATGCTTTTTCCAGAAATCTCAGCACGGTTAAAGACACTTTCAACCGTTTGCTTGTCACCACCGGACTTGAATATACCGATTTTGGTTTTTTACATTGCATTGATGAAGAAAAAGATCTTGACTACGTGCTTAATAAAGGCATCTATGAACTTGCCCTTAAATTAAAGGCTCAAGGAATAATTAAGCACCTGGGCTTTTCAACCCACTCCCCGCTTATTGCTGAAAAACTCATAAATTTAGGCGGATTTGATTTATTTATGTTCAGCATTAATGCGGCCTTTGACTTTAAAAGAGGTGACTATGCCGTAGGAGACAGCGAGGAACGCGAAAACCTTTATCGCTTGGCACAAAGCAAAGGAGTGGCCATATCGGCCATGAAGCCGTTTGCCGGAGGTCAGCTTTTAAACGCTAAATTATCACCATTGGGAATTGCCTTAACCCCAGTGCAGAGCCTCGCTTACGTCCTTGAACGTCCTGCTGTAGTCACAGTTGTTGCAGGTGCAACCAAGACCTCCGAAATTGATGACTATATGAATTATTTCACCGCATCAAAAGATGAACTTGATTACTCGGCATTAGGCACAGTTCTGCCTGAAGATGCCAAAGGCCGGTGCTTATACTGCAATCATTGCGCGCCCTGTCCTAAGAAGATCAACATCGGCCTTGTCAACAAATATTACGATTTAAGTAAATTAGGCGATCCGCTTGCCAAACAACATTATTTAAATCTTGATCACCACGCAAGTGAGTGCAACGACTGCGGACATTGCGATAAGCGCTGCCCCTTCAAGACAAAACAAATGCAAAGAATGCACGAAATAGCCGGCTATTTCGGAATTTAAATTTTTACTTACGTTAAGGAGATCTAAAACATGAAAGCAAGCTTACTTAAAACAGCAGTTCTTGCTGCCGCCGTTTGCGTATGTGGGACCGCTTTTGCAGCGGACATTGACGTTACTGCGTTAAAACACCGTGTTGATGCAAAAGACGCACCTGTAGTCTACATGACTACGGATATCAGTCCCGCAGGATTTATGAGAGCATATGAAGCATTGAACCGTATTCCTTCAGGCAAAGTTGCGGTAAAGCTTTCAACGGGCGAAGCCGGCAACACCCACTATCTGCAGCCTTCACTTATTAAAGATGTAGTAAGCAAAGTAAACGGTACTATCGTCGAGTGCAACACCGCTTACGGCGGGTCTCGCGCACAAACTGCCATGCACATGCAAGTTGCAAAAGACCACGGATTTACCGAAATTGCCGACGTAGACATCATGGACGCTGACGGCTCCATGGAAATTCCGGTTGAAGGAGGAACTTTCCTTAAAACGAATTTAGTCGGCAAAAACATGGCAAATTATGACTTCATGGTAGTAATGAGCCATTTTAAAGGTCATGCCATGGGCGGATTCGGCGGAGCCTTAAAGAACATCTCCATCGGAGTTGCCTCAGCCGACGGTAAATTCAAAATTCACTCAGGCGGCACAATCGATAAAATGGACTCATGGGGAGCCTTGGGAGCCTATGGCAAAAACTCTGGTAAAGAACACGATTCCTTTATCGCGTCTATGGCTGAAGCGGCAAAGTCAGTCTATGATTATTACGATCATGGCAACAAAATGCTTTTCATTTCCGTCATGAATAACCTTTCCGTCGACTGCGACTGTGACGGCAATCCGTCAGAGCCAGACATGCACGATATCGGTATTTTGGCATCTCTTGATCCTGTAGCTTTGGATCAAGCCTGCATTGATTTGGTGTATGCCGCACCTGACAGCCAATCTTTGATTGAGCGTATTGAAAGCCGCAACGGACTTTTAATTCTCGATCACGCCGAAGAAATGGGTTTTGGACATAGAAATTATCAATTGGTATCTCTTGATAAATAACTAAATACTTTTGCCGCGTGTTACCGCGGCACATTTTGTTTTTCTTATGTACGATTTTATTGAAAGGGAAATAATCTACCTTTGGTATTATCTTGATATCCTATGCAGGCAGATTGTACCTTTTTACATCATCGGAACCCTTATCGGCTCTGCCATCTCAGTTTTTGCCAAAGATAGAATTCATGCTCTTCTTGTAAAAAGCAAATTAAAAAAATTCGGTTTTTTAGGTTATATCTTTGCAGCTCTTTTAGGCTTTACCTCCCCTATCTGCATGTACGGCACCATTCCCTTGGCAGTCGCCTTTTATCAAAAAGGCGTAAGACAGGATTTTTTAGCCTGCTTCATGGTAGCATCCGTACTCTTAAACCCTCAATTAATTGCTTATTCGGCAGCCTTAGGCCCGCTTGTTTTCAGTCTGCGACTTGTCACCTGTTTTTTAATGGCCCTAAGCGCCGGAGTATTGATTCGCATATTTTTTAAGCATTCCGACTTTTTCGTATTCACCTCATTTGGGATCGGACATAATCACGACACCGATCCCAATCTTTTTATACGCTACGTAAAAAATGTCGGACGTAACATAAAAGCCACTTTACCTTATTTTGCCGCCGGTATTTTACTTGCTGCACTTTTTACAATTCATGTACCGCAGGATGCTTTTGCCGAACTTTTCGGTAAAAACAACGGTTTTGGAGTTTTACTGTCGGCAACCCTCGGCGTACCTTTATACTTATGCGGCGGCGGTACCATTCCTATCTTAATTACCTGGCTTGCCTCAGGCATGTCGATAGGAGCTGCCGTTGCCTTTATGTTATCGGGTCCTGCCACCAAACTTACCAATATTACCGCTTTAAAATCCATATTGGGAATAAAGCATTTTATTTGCTATCTTGTTTTTGTCATGTTGTTTTCAGCCATTGCAGGTCTTTTAACGGACACGATTTTGCATCTATTCAGTCTTAAAGGATAAATATGCAGCAATTAAACGCCATTGCCGATTACTGGTCGTTACGTTCACGCGGCTACCGCCTTGAAATAGAAGACGAACTGAATAAAAATGAAGACTCATTTTATGCCCATGAGTTATTATCACGCATTAAAAAACATAATTTCTCCCTAGCACCCTCCGCTCTTGATTTAGGCTGCGGTCCCGGCTTCTTTTCAATCCTGCTTGCCCAAAACGGCTTTAAGGTCACAGCTATAGATTTAAGTGACGGAATGCTGCAGCAAGCTAAAGAATTGTGTCAAAAAAGAAAACTGAACGTCAATTTATTAAAGGCTGTCGTACAAAATCCGCCCTTTACTCCCGAGTCTTTTGATTTAATCGTTTCGCGTAATGTTTTTTGGGATCTGCCTGATTTAAATACCGCTTATAAAAACGCTCTAAAATTACTTAAAAAATCAGGATTACTTATTATCTTTGACGGAAATCATTATTACTATTACCAAGATCCTGATTACAAGATGGAAAGCTGGTATGACACCCATAGTCATCTTGAAAACGTTGACGTATCGATTATTGATGATATTGCCAAAAATTTACCGGCGTCATTTAAACTTCGCCCTGAATACGATCTGCAAATTTTAAATACGCTTAAGCCCATAAGCGTTAAAGCCGATATCTTAAAAACTCGCCGCAAAAACGGTAAAGAGCTCATCGACTTTTTCGTCATTGAAGCGATAAAAGGATAAATGATGACAAATAGGCTTAAGTACTTAAAAAAAGTTATTAAAAGTACTGCTGTCTTTCTACTTTCATTGACGGCAATTGCCGCATTGAGCTTTTTCCTTGTCGCAAGACTACCAGGTGATGCAGCCTTAAATTCCATGCTGCCTATGGGAGTCACCGATACTGCCGTCATAGAAAATCTAAGACAAAGCCTCGGGCTTGACCTTTCTTTGCCGCTGCGTTTTATAAATTGGCTAAAAGGAGTTCTGCTGCTTGATTTCGGGCAGTCATTTTATTACGCAAGAGCCGTAAGCTCAGTACTTGCTGACGCAAGTTCCGTAACGGTAAAAGTTTGCACGCTTGCCGCTTTTATGATTTTAATTCTTGCTCTGCCGCTTGGCTTTTACTGCGCTTTAAAACCCGACGGAATCATCGACAAAATTCTGCATATCCTGGCAGTGTTGTGTTTAAGTCTTCCTACTTTTCTTATAGGACTTATCATCTTAAGCATAGGCGGAGCCAAATTAAAAATTATCGGAACATTGCCCGCAACTGCCTACGCAGATTTAATTATTCCGGCATTTACTTTGGCTTTGCCCCTGGTTGCCTACTACATAAGACAAATTAGAATCGCAGTTTTAAAAGAAATTGACAAACCTTATATTTGTGCCCTGATTGTCCGCGGTATCAAACTAAATAGGATTCTAGTAAAGAATATTCTGCCGCGTGCACTTATTGCCTTGCTCCCTTTAGCCGCAATAAGTCTTGCCCGTCTATTATGCGGATCCGTAATTGTCGAAACAGTCTTTTCTTTAAACGGACTCGGTGCCGTTGCGCTTAAAGCCGTAACGATGCGCGATATCAATTTAATTGAGGCCTATATTATTTACTGTGCGGTAATTTTCATTCTGTTAAATAAAAGCGTCGACATAATCTGCCGTCGTCTTTCCCGCTATGATGAAAAAGGAGAAGACGATGTTTAAAAAAGGTTTTTACTGTGTCTTGATTATTTGCTTTATATGGTGTCTCATTTTGTGCTGCGGCATTTTCCTTGCTCCTTTTGATCCTTTTAAAACCGATCCTTCACTATCGCTTGCTACCCCCGATAACACCCATCTGTTAGGCTGCGACCGCCTTGGCAGAGATCTGCTGTCAAGATTGCTTACGGGGGCTGCACCTTCATTTTTGACCGCCGTAATAATTCTTATAATTTCATTATTTGCAGGAACCCTTGTCGGTCTTCTTGGTGCTTTTAACCGGAATCGATTCGGGCAGTTCATGAAGTTTATTACCGATCTACTGCTTTCCTTTCCACGCAGCATTGCCGTGATCTTCATAGCAGGAACATTAAGCTCCGGCATATTAGGCTCTTCTTTTGCTTTATGCCTGTTCTTATGGCCGCACTTTGCGCGCATCACCTACGCAATTGCCAATGACGCACTGCAAAATGATTATATAAAGCAAGCAAAAATTTCAGGGGAAAATACTTTTAGGATTGTAAGGTTCTATCTGTTTTATGAAATAAAAGACCAACTGCTTATTACTGCGCTTTTAGATTTGAGTGCCGTTATTCTGGCTTTATCCACATTGTCTTTTTTAGGTTTGTCATCCCAGCCGCCGCTTCCTGAATGGGGATCGATGCTGTATGAAAACCGCAATTACTTAGACAGCGCTCCGCACCTGCTTATATACCCGACGCTATGCATATTTATAAGCGCCTTTTTGTTCAATCTTTTAGGGCAAATGTATGCCTCAAGGCATGCTCAAGGCAGAATAAATTTATGAAAAGAGTAAAACTAAAAAACTTGTTTATCTGCTTTATTTCCGCGGTTTTTATGCTGCTTGCCGAAGGCTGCAGTAAGGACTCAAATTGTGACTTAGAAATTAAGCAGCAAGCTCAGAGCCTTACGACGCTTAAAGTCGGATTATTCTTTTTAAATTACTCTCTTGATCCCAAAGATTACTTCAACGGTTGGATATTAGTGCGCATCGGTGCCGGAGAGACTCTTTTAACCCTTGATGATGCGGGAAAATTGCAGCCAAATCTAATTTCAGGATACAGAATTTTAGATGATAAAACCTATGAACTGACCATGCGTAATGATGTTGCTTTCTCTGACGGCACCAAACTTGACGCTGATATGGTAAAGCGCAATCTTGAACGCATTTTTGCTAAAAGCCCACGAGCCGTACAATATTTTGATCCTGAGAAAATCATTGCTGACAATACTGCCAATACCGTAACGATTTATACCAAAAAGCCGGTGCCTGAGATTTTTTATAATCTTTGTGAACCTCTATTTGCCGTAATAAAACTTGATAAGGAAAATGAAGCTCAAACCATAAATATTCCGATTACCACGGGACCATACCAAGTAACCAAATTTGTGCCAAACGAAAGGATAAGCGTCAAACCGAATCCTAATTACCGTAATCAAAGCTCGGATATTAGTCGGATAGATTTTTACTATATTCCTGATGCTCAAAGCCGTCTTATCGCCTTAAAGGCAGGCGATCTTGACATCATCAATACTGTTGATCACCCAGATTTGCAGCTTTTAAAGCAAGATAAGAATATGCAGGTACACACAGGAGCAGGACCTAGGACCAATGTTATCTACCTAAACCACTTAAATGAATTTCTTAAGGATAAAACATTAAGACAAGCTGTAAGCCTTGCCGTAAATCGGGAAAATATTGTCAAGCTAATAGGGGGCGCAATTGCCAAAGGAGTTATATCCTACCACTTTGATTTCGGCAAAAAAGTAAACGCGCAAAAATTTGATCCAAAGCTTGCGAATACTCTCCTTGATAGGGCAGGCTTTATTGATACTAACAATGACGGCATCCGCGAGATGAACGGTAAAAATATCGAACTTACCTATCGCCTCAAGGCAGATCACGGATCTGCCGACAGTTTTATCATTGCCCAATGCGTAAAAGAAGATCTTAAAAACATAGGCATTTTAGTTAACCTTGTACAAACCGAAAATTTAAGTGCCTTAATGGCGTCAGGCGACTTTGACTTATGTTCTGCAAATGACAGCGCTATTCCCACCGGAGACTGCGGCTATTTCCTTACTTCACGCTACAAAAGTGACGCAGATGCCAATTTCGGACATTATAAAAATAAGGAAATCGACAAACTGCTTGATTTACTTAATTTAACTTTTGACTTAAATAAACGTACTGCGATTTCGCAGGAAATAGCCAACATATTAAATGATGACGTTGCCGCTTTATACATAAGTTATCCTGAACTTAACACGGTATACAGCGACAAGGTTAAAAACTTGCATCTTTATACCTTTGATTATTATTTAATTGACGATAAGGTAGGCATCAATGACACCGCTTTTACAAATAAATGATCTTACGATTACCTGCAAAGACAAGCTGCTTATAAAAAACGTCGACCTTTGTTTAAATCAAGGCGAGTGCATTGCTTTAACCGGGCCGTCAGGATCGGGCAAGACGACACTATTAAAAGCAATATGTCATATACTGCCGCAAAGCTTTACGGTATCAGGAAAAATTTGCTTTTTAAAAAATGATATCAGCAAGCTTAGTTTACGGCAGCTAAACAAATATCTCGGTACCGGAATCACCATGATTTTACAAACCCCTGCTGACAACTTTGACGATCGCAAAAGCATCTTAAGCCACTTTGAAGAAGCCATGCACGCCTCAAGTTCGAAAGCTAAAGAAGAGGTCAAGCGTCTTGCCGTAGATCTTTTATATAAAATGCAGCTTGCCTATCCCCAAAACCTTCTTAAACGCCGATCTTTTGAGTTATCCCAAGGCTTGTGCCAGCGAGTGATATTAGCTTTAACCCTAATGCAGCGACCCAAACTTATCTTGGCCGATGAGTTTACCTGCTCTCTTGATATCATAACTCGAGTGCAAATTTTGCAGCTTTTAAAGAATCTGCACCAAGAAATGGGATTTGGTCTTCTTTTTATCACGCATAATAAAGATGACGCGCGTTTTTTAGCTGACCGAACATATCATCTTGAACATGCAACCCTGCAACAAAGAATTCTTGACGGTACATAAAAATGCTGCAAATAAGCGAGCTTAAATTCAACTATAAACAAAATGACGGTAAAGAGATCCGTGCTCTAAGAGGCATTGATTTTTCCCTGACAAATGGAGAATCAGCCGCTTTGGTAGGAGAATCAGGCTGCGGAAAAACTACGCTGTGCAACATCGTCAATTTGATATTAAAAGACTACGGCGGTTCAGTTTTATTTGACGGCAAAGAATTAAAAAATATCGATAAAACAAAAGATTATTATTCAAAAGTGCAATATATATTCCAAGATTCTAAAAGTGCCGTAAGTCCCTACCAAAAACTTGCCTACTTTATGACCGCTCCTCTTATCAATTTAAAAGGAATGAGTAAAACGCAAGCACTAAATCTTGTTAGAGAAAAACTGCCAGCAATCGGTCTTTTACCTGAAATTTTAAACAAACGTCCAAATGAAGTAAGTCTTGGACAGCTGCAGCGCTTATGCCTGTTAAAAAGCCTTTTAATCGGTCCTAAGCTGTTATTATGCGATGAAATTACCGCATCTTTAGATGAGCATTCAATTAAAGACTGTCTTAAAATCATTAATGAATACCAAAAAACCGGTATGAGCGTACTTTTTATTACTCATGACATTGAACTTGCAAAAAGCTTCTCCAATAGAATAATCGTTATGTTCAAAGGTACGATACTGGAAGACACCCAAGGCGGACAGGCCTTAACGCATCCCTATGCACAAGAACTCTTAAACGCAGCTGCCGCGTTAAAAAGAAGTCAACTAAATGAGTTTTCACCGAAAAGTGCCCCGTCATGCCCGATTACGGTTGACAGCATCTGTCCTTATTACAAGCGCTGCAACGACAAAACTGCCGACTGTTTGAATGAATTTCCCAAACTGTTCAAACTTTCTGAAAATCATTGCGTACGCTGTTTAAAATTTAAAAATGCGGAGATATAAAAATGGCTATAGATTTAGATGAACTGCTAAACGGAGTAAAAAACGGAACTGTTTCCGTAGACAAAGCCAAAGCCGAGCTTAAAGCCGCTCCTTTTATTGATCTTGATTACGCAAAGCTTGACATGCATCGGCGTATCCGCACCGGAATGGCGGAAGTAGTCTTCTGCCAGGGTAAGGAAGATGCCTTCTTAGTGAAAATAATCGGCAAATTCCTTGAAAACGACGGTGAGGTCTTTGGGACACGCTGCAGTAAAGAACAGGCTCAAATGCTCCAAAAGAGCATGCCAATGTTGCAATACGATCCTGTAAGCAGAATCATCTCTTATCAAAAGCCCCGTAAGCTTAAAGGTCACATAGCAGTCGTAACTGCCGGAACTGCTGACATCAAAGTAGCGGAAGAGGCTGCGCGTACCTGTGAATATTTCGGCGGAAAAGTCAGCCGTATTTATGACGCCGGAGTAAGCGGCTTACATCGTCTTCTGTCAAATCTAGATCCGATACAAAACGCCCACTGCGTAATCGCCGTTGCGGGAATGGAAGGGGCTCTTGCCTCCGTCATCGGCGGACTTGTTTCAAATCCGGTAATCGCAGTGCCGACCTCGGTAGGCTACGGCGCCAACTTCCACGGACTTTCTGCTCTTCTTACCATGATTAACTCCTGTTCAAACGGAGTTGCGACTGTAAATATCGACAACGGTTTTGGGGCAGGATTTATTGCCACGCAGATTAACCGTCTTGCCGTCAGTGCATGTAAAGAACCAACCTTTAACTAAAAACAAAATAAGGAAAAGAATCATGAACTGTTTATATCTTGATGTACAAAGCGGCATAAGCGGCGATATGTTCGTAGCATCCCTTCTTGATTTGGGAGCCGATAAAAAGCTCGTGGAAAAAGTTTTAAACAGCATTAACCTAGACGGTTTTTCAATCAATATCTCCCGCGTCAACAAAGCAAATCTTGATATGTGTGATTTTAAAGTCAAACTTGCAGTTGACAATCATGACAGCGACATGGATTATCTTTTCCCTAAGACTCACGAGCATGGCAACCATCATCATGAACATCATCACCATGACGAACATCATTTTCATGATCATTTGCCAGAGCATGAACACCATCATGAACATACCCATGATCATCATCACTTGCATCGAAATCTTGAAGATGTCATCACTATCATTAACAAAAGCTGCGCATCAGAAAATGCTAAAACTCTTGCAGTAAAAATCTTCACTATAATCGCCAAAGCAGAAGCAAAAGCCCACGGCAAGTCTTTAGAAGATGTGCATTTTCATGAAGTAGGAGCACTAGACTCAATTGCCGACATTCTAGCTGCCGCAGTATGCTTTGATTCACTTAATATTGATAAAGTTTACAGTTCACCTCTTGCAGAAGGCTATGGAGAAATAAACTGCTGCCACGGAATTTTGCCTATTCCGGTACCTGCCGTATGCAATATCCTTGCCGAACATGAAATTCCAATGCATCAGACTGACACCCACGGTGAGCTAATTACTCCTACAGGTGCCGCAATTGTTGCAGCCTTAAATCCTACTTTTGCCCCTATACCCCAGGGTATCATGCTTAAAACCGGCTACGGAGCCGGTAAACGCGCTTACGAAAAGCCAAGCTTTGTAAGGTCGGTGTTGTTTAAAGAAACCGATGCCCAAAATGTATCTGCAACTTACTCTAATGATGAAATAATAAAAATTGAATGCAATATTGATGACAGCACCGGAGAACTTCTTGGTTATCTTATGGAAAAGCTGCAGCAAGCCGGAGCTTTGGACGTAAGCTATAAAAGCGTTTATATGAAAAAAAGCCGCCCTGCCTACGAGCTTAATGTTATCTGCAATCCCGATAAACTTTTATCGTTAAGCACCATTATTTTAACCGAATCAACTTCCATAGGTTTGCGCTATACCACCATGAAAAGAATAATTTTACAGCGTGAAAATTTTGAATATGAAACAAGCCTTGGAAAAGTAACAGCAAAGCGCTGCACACTGCCTTCTGCTCTTAGCAGACAATATTTTATATATCCTGAGTATGAAAGCTTAAAAGAGCTTGCCAAACAAAATAATCTGACGCTAAAAGAAACCGACGCTATCATTAGAGGTGAACTTTATGCCAAGCGCTGAAGAAAAGCTTATCGCTTATTTAACGCCATACGCTAAAGAGCATACGGCACTTGCCTTCTCGGGAGGCGCCGATAGCACACTTTTATTGATGCTTTTGTCAAAACTTTGTCAAAAAGAAGGCGGTACTGTTACGGCCTTTTATGCCAAAACAGCCTTAAATCCGCGTCTTGAAGACAAAGAAGCGTACAAAATATGCAGTGATTTTAATGTCAAGCTTGAAATCGTGGATATAGATATACTTGATAAAATCAAAGACAATCCTATAAATCGCTGTTATTTATGTAAAAAAAGCATTTTTTCCATAATTAAAGAAAGAGCACACATTCTTAACTGCTCAATTGTTTTTGACGGCACCAATAGTGACGATCTAAAAGAATACCGTCCAGGTCTTAAGGCTATTGCAGAGCTTGGCATTATAAGCCCTTTAGCGCATCTTCAGATTAATAAAGAAACTATAAGAGCTATTTTAAAATCTCACAATATTCCTACAGCAGCAAAGCCGTCATCTCCCTGTCTTGCTACCCGCTTTCCTTATAGAACATTCTTAACTCAAGGCAAACTTAATGCCGTAGGTATTGCCGAAAGTAAAATAAAAGCTTTAGGCTTTTATAATGTACGTGTAAGAGTGCATGACAACGTCGCTAGAATTGAGCTTGATGCAGATGAATTTATAAAAGCTTTGGATAAGAAAGCTACCATTATAGACATTATCAAAAAATCAGGATTTGATTATGTGACGCTTGATTTGGAGGGCTTTAAATCAGGCAGTATGGATAAAAAACTCCCTTAACATAATAAAAATCAAGTACTAATCAATTTATATCTTTACAGATAGGCCGCCAGTATCAAACAGCGGCCTTATGCGTAAAAGTGCTATAGATTAGAAGGCATAGCGAGCTCCGAGATTGAATCTGTAATCAGTATCCACCTCTCCGCCGTTACCTGCCTCAATATCGGCATATAAGTGCACTTTATCGGTAGGATTAAAGTCAGCACCGAAGCCGTATTCATACCAGGTACCGCCTAAAGACTCAGTAAGAGATCTTTCAATATCACCTTTGCGGAAAGTAAAGTCGGCATCGCCTTCCCAATCATGCAGAACCGATGCTTTTACAAAGAAAGATCCTAACTCATCAGGGAAATCAAAACCGAGCTTAAGTCCTAAGCGTCCTACTAATGAATCAACAGACTTATTGTCTACATCTATGCCAGTTGATGTGCGGTAATCTGCATCAAAAACATGTCCGTACCACATCTCAGCCTGCGGCTCGACAAATAAGTTTTCGGTAGCATAGTAGCGCCAACCCAGCTCTGCTGATAACGAAACGGCATCGGTATGATAATCGCCAGAAGAATCAACTGCATCATATTGAATGTCAAAAGAGTTCTTCATACGACCGATTTTACCGACTAAATCAAGATAGATGCCGTTGTCAAAGAGCCAGGAGTTGTACAAGGAGAAAGCATACAAATCGGTTTCACCGTCACCGTAACGAAAATCGTTATCACCATCCGTGTACGATAAAGCACCGCCTACCCATACACCCGGAGATACCTGACGGTCATAGCCTACTTGTACTGATGTATAGTTGTTCTTTACATCCTGATTACCGTAACGAGCCTGACCGTTGTTAACGCGAGCCCAAACACCGTCTATAGACTCTGAGCTGTCGCGAAGCTCTCCAACACGTCTATGCATTTCATCAATTTCGTTGCGCCAAACGTGCAGACCTAAAGCAGCCATTTCGGCTATACCGTTGATGTTAGGATTTGGTTTGGTTTCAACATCAGTTATAGGAGGCTCTGAATTATCAATAGATTTAAGATCAGAAATTGTACATTCAGGACAATCTCCAGCAATAATAGCTGTTGAACCATCATAAATATCAGTAGGTTTTTGCTCTAATTTCACACCAGGTATACATTTAGGAACATTATGTCTTTCTTCACCCTCTCCTTCTTTAGTATTACTCATTATTATATTAGCGAGATTTTTTAAATCATAATCCGCATCACCAGTATTGTTTGAAGCAGCGGCTATTAACTTTATCTTATCAACAGGAGTCTTTAAATTTTTATAATTGCCGTATGCATCTAATGTTCCAGTTAAATATACTCTTGAACCATGTTCTGGATTTGAATCTAAAACATGCACACTTAATGATTTAAACTCAACTGTAAAATCTTCAGGGAACCAATCTTTATTGGGATCATCTTTATATCCACCAAAATCAACTACTGCCCCTTTACCTAGTCTTACAACAACATTATCTCCAGTCAAACGAGCTGATGGATCATTACGATACCAATTTTTGGTATCGGCAGCTTGCACTCCATAAAAAGCTGCTTGAATCTTAGCATTTTCCGCTAAATCTATATTTGAAAACTTAAACTCACTAGTATATTCATCAGCTAAATTTGAATCATAATCTGTAGAATTTGGATCTTTAAGTGTCTGAAAAGCAAGTCTAGAATCTTTTGCAACTGAGATATTTAACATATTAGCAACAGAGTTATTATTAGTTTGCACTAATCCTTTTCCACGATTAGCTATAATATTTTTTATATTCACTACATTGTTATTAAAAATTTCAAGTCTTGCATCTTCTCCATCACCGTCAGTATAGTCTGATAAAATGACACTTGCGTTAATTGAGAATTCTTTTGATTCTTCTCCTTGATCTCCGATTCGAAGTCCTGTTCTTTTTCCGTAAGAATCAATTATAATTTCTGACTTAATACCATCAAAAACATTTTGATCATTAATTGTAAGTCCTGTCCAATACGTAGCAGTTTGATTAATTTTTTTAGCATCAATTATATGTAGTGTCGATATATCTATATTACCTCTAATATAACTTTCATCGCCATAACTGATATCATTTCTTCCCCTAAAAATTAACTTATCAGCTTTTATCGTTCCTGTAATTTGAGGAAATTTAGTGGTGTATAAATCAATATTTTGAGTAACGATAGTTCCGTTATTTATTAAATTACCACCATTTATAATAATATCAGAATTATTAATAAATCCATTATTAGTAACATCTTGATTCTTTAAATCAATTTTTTGAGAATAAGGATCATCTTCTGAATTGCTAATAGTTTGAGCAAATGAACTTCCAGATAACACAGCTCCTAAAACTAACGCGCCAGCTAAACTTTTAAAAACTAGTTTACCCCCCCCCTTCCCGCGTAGTTTTTGTTTATATAACAATTAGATAAAATTGCTTTATAAGCGTGAATCAACATATTGATGGCATTATTTGTCTGCCTCATAATTAAACTCCTTCTCTTGTTTCTAATGTAAGTGCTTATAAAAATACTACTAACAATAAAAATAGGAGCAATTTTTTAATGTGCCTTTGCTAAAAGGTGATTATTTTCACAATTTCCGCTCGTATACATGTAAATTAAGTGCAAAACAAACAAAAAATACTTTTTAAAAACCATAAAACAAAAACCCCGTAACTAAGACCAGTACTTAATTACGGGGAAAATGAGGTGAATTTAGATGTTTAATTAAAATTGAAGTTCATTTAAAAATTCAGTTATAGCTTCTTTTGTTTCTGCATCATCAGCAATCATGCCGCCGCGTCTTTCAAAACCGTCCAAAACATTGCCGTCAGGCAATGCGTCTTCCAAGTCACTTTGGCTTCTGCCTAAACGGCTTCCCTCATGCGTGCAGACAGGAATAACGTTCTTTCCTTTTAAATCAACATTATCAAGGAAAGTTGCTACTGCCATAGGATAAGTACCCCACCAATTCGGGAAGCTGATAAATACTGTATCGTAGGCAGACATATCAGGAATTTCCTGAAGCTCAGGTCGGGCTTGAGCATCCTGCTCTTCTTGAGCCATATCTACGGTTTCATCATAATCGGCAGGATATTTTTTGACAGTCTTTAATGAATAAAGATCGCCATTGGTAGCTTCTGCAATCATAGTCGCAAGAACTTCAGCATTACCTGCTTTCTTGTCAGCCTGTGAGTCATTAGATGCCATTTCCCTGTTTTGCAACAAAGTAAAATACACCACGGCAGTTTTGTGATTAGAAAAATCTGCCGCGTATACAGAACCAATACCGCCAATACATGCAGCAGCCAAAACACCTGCAGCTAAAAATTTTTTAAACATTATCTATCTCCTTTTTATTTAATTTTGAAACTGACTTCACTGTCGCCTGACTGCTCCAAAGCTGAAATTGCGTTTTCAGGCATTGATCCTATAGGAGCCAAATCGCTCGGACTTGAATAAGCTTTTCTAAAAACAGCCAAATTTCCCCACGGCACGTAATATGTCATATCACCGCGTTTTACCGATAAATGACTGTCGTAACCATCCATATCAAGCCGTTTGGAAAGATAAGCAACACGTTCATTTGATTCGAAATTCTCAAAACTTAGAGTTAGTGGCAAGGAGTTTAAAAATAATTTACCTGCTTGCGTATTCTCATCAACAGTTACTTTGTAATCAGTATCTGCGATAGTCATAATCACATCTTGTGCCATAACTTCATTTCCTATAAATCCCAAAGATAAACAAAGAGCAAGCTTTAATGAAATCGACTTTTTTAACATATGCCATCTCCAAAGCTGTTAATTCATTTGCTTTTCTACAAGAATATCCGCATTTTCAAACCTTGAAAAATACTATATTCATATAGTGATCTATACCTTTTAGCTATGACGTAATATGAAAGATTTTTGTCTGACAAAAGAGTGTACTGTTCATGATTTTTATTTATAAAACATAAAGTTCCAGATCAAAAAAGCCGGCAGTAAAGCCGGTATAAATTTATAGAAACAAGGATTACTCATTAACAAAATTTTTATCTAAAAATTTATTGATGATTTCATAATGTTCAATAGTTTCAGGAGCATTGGCGTTTAGATAGTACTGGGCGTGAGATAAAGCTTCATAGACAACCAAATCAGTGTTGACGTCATTTAGCAGCAAACGTTTATGCATGCGTACCGTATTGCTTAAAAACAAATCGCGGGTGCCTGAAATGAGCAACGTGGAAGGAAAATTTTTTAAAGCTTCATCTGAAGCATAAACCGGAGACAACAATGGATCTTTAAGATCTGCTCCGTTTGCGTATGCTTGCGCTGCTGCTTTAATTAAATGATCATAATTGCCAAGAACGTTATCAACACCGTCATTGACAAAATAACTATCCCCGATTTTATCCAAATCAGCCCATGGCGTGCCTGAGACCAAAGCTTTTGGCTGAGAAATTCCTGCCTCATGAGCCTGCAATGACAAAATCAAAGTCATAGCTCCGCCTGTAGAAGTACCGAAAACCGCAATATTTTCAGCACCATATTCTTTAACAAGCTCTTTGTATACAGAAAATGCGTCATCAATTGCAGCAGGGAATGGATGATCAGGCGCCATTCTATAATCAACGCAAACAATTTTGTAATTATGTAGACCGGCTAAATATATAGCTTCAGCAGTTCCACCGACGCCGCTGCCTAAAACATAACCTCCACCGTGAATATATAAAATGACTTTATCTTTTTTCTCTGAATCAATTTTTGCAGGTATTAAAGTAAAAGTTCTAACCCCGGCGACTTTTCCTTCACTGATATCTACATTGTATTTTTTTGCAAGTGCCAACGCGTTTGCAGCACCTGCTTTAGCAAAATTGTCGGCAAGATTGTGCCATTCATTAAGGTTTTGAGGAACAGCCTGCCATAGAGGAGGAGTGTTTGCATTGACTGTAACCGCCATTTCCGGACTTAAAGTAGATGGCGCGCAAAAATTATTGCGCTCAGGTGAAACCGCGCACCCTGACACAAAAACAGTCAATAAAACAAAAGGTAAAACTATTTTTAACTTATTATTCATATCGGGCTCCTTAACCTTTACATTTTTACTTTGCAAGCTCTATAAGCACATCGAAACTTCCTGACAAGTCACTTACATTCTTTAAGAGACAATCAATAACTCCGATATTAATCTGCGAGCCGTATACGGAAGAGTGTTCTTCGTCTTCAAATAAAATCGTGAAGTAATTGCCGTCTGTTGCAAAATCAATATCCCCGTTTAGCCACCCAAAATGCTCTTCTTCTTTTTGATACGGAAGAGGATCTTCCATAACACCGCAAAAATCATGGCTGTAGCGATTAAGCCTTACCGTAATCGGCAAACGGTCAATTAAAGCCTGCGCCGTATAACCGTCATTTAAAATTCCGGGGATAATCGTGTCGCCAAAATGCATATTAATTTTCGTACCTTCCTTTAATACGCGCGTCGGCATGGCAGAATTATCTCTTTGCATCAAGGCATTATCCGATGCTGTCACCTTATTATCTGCAACTGCCGATAAAGACACTGATGCAGCAAGAAAAAGTGCCGCGATTGATCCTATGATCACCATTTTGCCTTCCATCAACAATTACCCCCAAACCGGCAAAGTTAGTCTATTTGATAGGACAAAGATAATAGCGGCAAATGGCAATTACAAATACTTTGTTTTTATAAAAATCTATACCTAAAAAGCATGAACTAAATGAATGTCAGAGATATAAACATCTAATCTAAATAATACTTTTAAAGCATTAATAGTTATATAAATATAGTATTTTACGATAGATAAAATTTAAGCTAATTTAAAGAACAAAGAAACTATGCTTGAGGAATTTGTCATGAAAAAATTGTTACCGTTACTTCTTTGTTCATCAATGTTGGCAATAGGAGCAGCCGCAGCTGGAGAAACAGAAGAAAAAATGAAAAAAGCCCCTATTGATACCGTATTTGCACAAGGAGCAATCAACCCTTACGGCAAATTCTTTACCGGTACGTCATATCTTACGATGCTTTCAGAAAATGACTCCGTATTCAATGCGCCAATCGGCAATGTCACCTTTGAACCTAAAACCCGCACTAACTGGCATAAGCATTCAGGCGGTCAAATCCTTTTGGTTTTAAGCGGAGAAGGACGTTACCAGGAACGCGGCAAAGCGGTTCAAATCATCAAAAAAGGCGATGTCGTAAGAATTCCTCCTGAAGTTGAACATTGGCACGGCGGCGGAATAGAGACTTGGATGACTCATATTTCCGTTGAGACCAATGTGCCTAACAACAAATCAACCTGGCTTGAACCTGTGTCGGATGAAGACTTTATGTCAGATCCTCAATAAAGGTATACAGTATGAAAAAATTTTTACATTTACTTGTGGCAGCCGCATTGGCAACGACTGTTGCGTTCGGAGGAAATGTCATGGCACAAAATAGCAGCGAAGAAAACACTACTGAGCTTTATCAAATACTAAATCGCGTAACGACTAAAGAAACACCAAGCTATGTTTCTTTATCTCCTAAAATGCAGTCTTTAGTCACTATTGCAACATTAAGCGCATTGGGCGATGAAGATCTGCTTTCTGCAAATATCAGCAAAACATTAAAAGACGGAGTTACCCCTGTAGAAATTCGTGAAACCATCTATCAAGGAATGGCTTACGTCGGTATGTCTTATATAACCCGCGCAGAAAAAGTTTTCATGCAGGAATGCAAAAAAGCTGATATAGCTTTACCGCTTCCTTCTGCAATTACTGTAAATGATGACAATCGCTTTGATGAAGGTCTTAAAGTACAAAAGGGGATCTTCGGCGCCGGCATTGATGCTATGCATAAAGCCGCAAAAGAAGATGAGAAACACTTGTCTATCGATCTTTTAACCGGTTTTTGCTTTGGCGACACCTACACCAGAACCGGTCTTACATTAAAAGAACGTGAATTCTTAACCTTTGTTTACATCAGCGCATTAGGCGGATGCGAGCCGCAGGTTAAAGCACATGCAGCCGGAAACATCTCCGTAGGGAACAGCCGTCAAATGTTAATCGATGCTTTGATCGTAATGGTACCTTATATCGGTTTCCCTAAGACATTAAATGCCTTTGGCATGGTAAATGAAGTTACCAATAATTAATTGAAGTAAATATTCTTTACATTGATCCCGAGGTTTTCTCGGGATATTTTTATGTAATCACGCTGCTTGATCCGTTGAAAATAGTACTGCTTTTCCTTAATATCCCCAGATAATATGCATATTAATAAAAATAAGGAAATCTAAATGGCCTTAATCATTAGAAAAGCAAAAGCTGAAGATATCAACGCGATCGCAAATATATATGCAAAGATCCACTCTATCGAAGAGCAAGGTTTGGTAACTATCGGCTGGCAAAGGGGAGTGTACCCAGAAAAGGAAACAGCCCAAGCTGCCTTAAAAAGAGATGACTTATTCGTCGCCGAACAAGACGGGCAAATTGTCGCCAGCGCCATTCTTAATCAGCAGCAGGTTGATGTATATGACAAAGGCAACTGGCAATATAAAGTCCCTGCAGACAAAGTTATGGTAATGCATACTTTAGTAGTTGATCCAGACTTGCAAAAAAGCGGACTGGGAAGAGCCTTCGTCGCTTTTTATGAAAAATACGCTCTAGAGCAAGGATGTCCGTACCTTAGAATGGATACCAACGCTAAAAATACCAACGCAAGAAATCTCTATAAAAAACTTGGTTACTCGGAAATCGGCATCATTCCCTGTGTTTTCAACGGCATTAACGGCGTTGATTTAGTTCTACTTGAAAAGAATGTTGCAAAGTAATCGATCATTATTCGCATGATTTAAATTTTCCGCTTTATGCGGAAAATTTTTACATTCCACAACTAACATACCCTATCTTATTTTTCATATCTATCTGCATCAAGAGCATTTGGCCAACTGTTCAAGAAATGCCTATAATCTACTGAGTGTTTTACAAAATATAAGAAGGGAAAAATGCATATTGTAATTGTAGGCGGAGTCGCTGGAGGCGCAGCCTGCGCGGCAAGATTGCGCCGTCTTGATGAAAAAGCTCAAATCACCATTGTAGAAAAAGGTTCATATGTTTCCTTTGCCAACTGCGGTTTACCCTATTTTTTATCCGGAGTTATTACTGACAGAGACAACCTCTTTGTAGCTGACAAAAAACTTTTTGAAAATCGCTTTAATATAAACGTTCTTGATAACACCGCCGCAACTTCTATTGATCGCGCCAATAAATGCGTAACATTACAGGATAAAAATAAAACTTATTCCTTAAATTATGATGTCCTGATTTTATCAACTGGCAGTACTGCAATCGTTCCGCCTTTTGCATCCGGCATTGACGGAGTGTTTACCTTAAGAACCGTACCTGATGCCGACGCCATAAAAGCCAGGATTAAAAATTGTGATGCTAAAAAAGTGCTTGTCGTAGGCGGCGGTTTTATCGGACTTGAATGTGCCGAAAACCTTAATCATATAGGTATTGAAGTAACTCTTGCCGAAGGAGCTCCTCAGGTATTGCCGCCTTTTGATTTTGAAATGGCGCAATTTGTTCATCAGGAATTAAAATCTCACGGGATTAAGCTTAAATTAAACTCCCCTATTACCAACATATCCCATGAAGGCGACAAGCTTAAGGCCGAATTTAAAGACGGCTCTTTCTTATTTGATGCAATAATTCTAGCTATAGGCGGCAGACCTAATTCTGTTCTTGCAAAAGATTCCGGTCTTTCATTAAACGAGCGCGACTTTATTAAAGTTAACGACTATATGCAGACAAGCGATCCTAACATTTATGCCTTAGGCGACGCCGTTGAAATTAACGAGCCTCTTTTAGGCGGTAAAACAGCCATTGCTCTAGCAGGACCTGCAAACAAGCAGGCTCGCGTTCTGTGCTCTCACATAGCTAAAAACTTGTTAAATAAAGACTTGCAGGTTTTGCCTTATAAAGGAGCGATGGGAGCCAGCATCGTTAAAGTATTTGACATTGAAGCCGCAAGCGTCGGCTTAAACGAAAGAATGCTCAAAGGTAAAGTCGATTATGACGCCGTCTGGCTTCATCCCAATCAGCATGCAGGTTATTATCCTAACGCTTTACAATGCCACCTTAAAGTTATTTATGACAAAAAAAGCTTTAAGCTTTTAGGTGCGCAGGCTGTCGGAGCAGAGGCAGCAAAGCGCATCGAGATCATGAGTGCCTATTTAAGCAAAAACGGCACGATTGACGATCTTACGTATCATGAACAAGTCTACGCTCCGCCGTTTAGCTCAGCTCGCGACGGCATCAATTACGCAGGCTGCGTACTTGAAAACATACGAGACGGTCTGGTTAAAACAGCGCGTTTTGATGAACTTGACTCACGTTTTAAAGACGCTTTGTTAGTTGATGTCAGAAATCCTGATGAATTTAACCTGCGTCATATTCCGGGATTTATCAACCTGCCGCTTGATACTTTGCGCAAAAATTTAGATAAGATTGATAAAAACAAGGAAATCGTTATTACCTGCGCTGTCGGTATAAGAGGATATAACGCCTGCCGTATTTTAGATGCTTATGGCTTTAAAGTTTATAATCTCTCAGGCGGAGTTCTTACTTATTTCACCGCCAACGCTAAAATTTGAAGTTCAAAATAAGTTTAAATAGCCTTTAAAGCACCGATACGGAAAAATCGGTGCTTTTAATGCTTAAAAATGCGCTCTTTTAGCTAAATAACTTATTATTGCACTCTTTTTAAAGTTATATTCTCCTCTCCTCTTTTTAAAATCAGCTCATCAGCCGTAATCTTTTCAATAATAAAAGTATCGGTAAAACTCCCTGATGTGCCATTGCCGAGACTTGTTCCTGTCAAAATCAACTTATCACCTATTTGCTGCCAATTTTCATATTGTAATGTCGCCATATTTATAGATGTCGCATGTCCGTCTTGCTTTAACGAAACCCCCTGCACCTTATCTTCCATTCCGGGAATCGGTTCGACCCATTTGCCTGCAAGAGTTGAAGTTTCGTTGCTGCATGCACTTGCAAAAACCGCAATTGAAGCGATAACGGCAAACAGTAATTTTTCCTTCATAGCTAAACTCCGATATTTATCAAAATGTTAAGACACAGCAAACTTAACACGGACACAATTAGAACAAAGATAGCAAGAATGTACTTTTTTCGCTTCTATCGAAAAATTTAACCATATCTCTTTTAATGCTTAATTTTTAAGTAGATAATCTTCGCAACAATTAAGAAACCAAAACGTATATGAAAACAAAATCGACCAATCTGTTTACCTTTATAAGTTCCTCTCTTGCGGTCATAAGCTGCTTTATTGCGACCTCAATGCCAATTTCATTAATGGCAATATGGACTAAAGAACTCAACATGTCATCGGCGCAGCTTGCAGTTACCATGCTTTCTTATTTTTCCGGATGCATTGTTTCCCTATTGTTTTTAGCTAAGCTGTCAAATGCTATAGGCCGTAAAAAAGCCGTTCTTTGTGCTTTAGTGTGCGCTTTTATTTCTACTTCCTTTTTCATTGACTGCACTGATGTTTTTTATCTAAACGCTGGACGTTTTATTCAAGGAATTTACTGCGGTATTATTACCGGTTCGGCAATGAGCTGGGCCGTAGACTCGGCACCTTCGGGCAAAGAATGGCTGGGAACGGCAATGAGCGTTGCCGGAGCTTCATTAGGTCTTATGCTAGGATCTCTTATTGCCGGTATCGGGGTAAACTTCAACCTTATAACCGGAGACAGACTTTTTGAGATCTTTTTAGGCTTTACATTATTTCTTGCAATAATGATTTGCCTGTCAAAAGAAAGTCTTAAAACCGAATTTTCCTTAAAAAAACTTTTTACTGTTCTTATCCCGACATTTAAGCTTCCTAGGGGAAAATTTGCTTTTTTTATAATGGCGGCAATAGGCTACATCGGCAGCTGGGGACAAACATCCTTTTTTCAGGCTTTAAGCTCTAAAATCGCTTTATTGATGTTTAATGACGAAAATAACGTTGTTTTACTGACCGCGCTTATTTATCTGACCGTAACCTTACCCAATGCCGCCGGAGGGTTTGCAGTAGGCGGTTTAAATCCGGTTAAATCACTTAAAATCATCATGCCGCTTACCTTTGTTATAGGCAGCATTATGTTTTTAACAATAGCTTACCCGCATGTCGTTATTTTCTTTATAACTTTAACAATACTTAGTTTTCTAATCGGGGCGGGACTTTCTTTACTTTTAAAAATACTCCTTACGGGATCTGCAGTGAGCGAACGTGCCGACATTATTTCATTTTTGTATTTTATGGCTTATGTAGGTTCGGCAATACCTAATTTACTTATAGGCAAAGTTTTTACAAATGCGTCGTTTATACAAATTTCTTTTGGCTTTATTGGCTGGAT